>Ga0247610_10000025_pt1 | contig 238084 bp, 200 predicted proteins | sample 174DNAGHGhighgp2_FD_193483 | JGI IMG/M metagenome (GOLD analysis project Ga0247610, IMG submission 193483) | Sheep rumen microbial communities from Palmerston North, Manawatu-Wanganui, New Zealand - 1742 DNA GHGhigh gp2 | ecosystem: Host-associated > Mammals > Digestive system > Stomach >...
TATCTTCCGCTTTACATGTCACCTTTATTGTAAGTACAAGGAGCGTAAGTCTCGTATTGGCACCTTTAGCTTGATGATAGTATGTCCTCACAACGGTATCAGGAATTCATAGCAGAACGTACACGACTGCTTGAACGCATCAGAGAGTTGGAAACCGAGAACGCTGAGCTTAGGAAAAGGCTTGGCGAACCTGTTACACCTATGCCCCCAGCCTCTAGTGCCATGCAGAATCTCTCACTACAAGAGAAGATTAATTTGTTCTGCAGTTTGTTTAAGGGACGTGATGATGTGTTTGAGAGAAGATGGTACAGTAAGACAAGTGGGAAAGCCGGCTATCAGCAAGTGATTAAACGGCGGATGAATGCCGTTTGAACGACAAAAAAGGCAGAGTTCCGTCAATTCGGTTCTCTGCCTCCTTTTTTCAAAGTGTACTTTTCGTTTTGGCGATTATAAGTGGAAGGAAAAGAAAAAAGCATAGTATAGTTGGTGAAAATTCCCCAAAAAGGTAGCTTGTATTTAGAATCGGCAGACAATCAGGCAGGTATAAAGCATAGAAACTGCACAAAATCAGTTATTTATTTACTCAGTTCAGAAAAATATATTACCTTTGCACTGCAAAAACAGTCGAATAGTGCGACTATTTTTGCAGTAAGATATTTAAGATTATGATTATTAAGAGAGAACAATACATAGAAGCACTGCTGAACAAGCGATGGAACGGTAAGGTGAAGATTATCACTGGCATCCGTCGCTGTGGCAAGTCATTTCTTCTGTCCACCCTGTATAAGGACTACCTCAAATCGGAGGGAGTTCCAGAAGACTGTTTCATAGAAATCGCATTGGACAGGAAAGCCGACTTGAAGTACAGGAATCCGAATGAACTGTATGAATATGTAATTGGCAAGACCCAGGATGAAAACAAGCGCTATTACGTGTTCATTGATGAGATACAGTTATCTTACAAGGTGAAAAACGAGGATGTGGATGAAAGTCTGGTGCCTGAGGAGGATAGAGATATGCTCTATACTACTTTCTATGACATCCTGAATGACTTGATGGCAAGAAGCAATCTGGACATATATGTAACAGGCTCCAACTCTAAGATGCTGTCAACGGACATTGTTACCAATTTCCGCGACCGTGGTACCGAAATTAAGGTCTATCCTTTGTCGTTCAAGGAATACTATGCTTTTTCTGGATTGGAAAAAGCCGATGCATTGGAGGAATATCTTATGTTTGGAGGTATGCCATTGGCCGTCACCGAGAAAGACGAGACGGAAAAGCGTAAATATCTGGTTGGACTACACAAGAACGTGTATATCAAGGATATTGTAGAACGATACAAGCTGAAGGATGATGAGGTGCTTGATGCACTGATTGATTCTCTTTCATCGGCTGTAGGTTCGCTTACCAATCCGCACAACCTCGCCAATGCAGCAGGTACGCTGATGAAGCGCAATACGTCTGACCACACCATCAAGAACTATCTGGACTATCTGGAGGATGCCTACCTGTTCATGGGTGCCAAGCGCTTTGATGTGAAGGGGAAACGGTATTTCGAGAATACTCAGAAATACTATTCCATGGACTTAGGACTAAGGAATGCCAAGCTGAACTTCCGACAGCAGGAGAAAAGTCACCTGATGGAGAATATGATTTACCTCGAACTTGTACGCAGGGGATATAGTGTTGACGTGGGCGTGGTAGAGGTAACCCGAGTAAAGGATGGCAAGAAACAGCAATCACAATATGAAATAGACTTTGTGGTCAATACGGGTCAAGAAAAAATCTACATCCAGTTTGCTCTGAATGTAGATACGGAGGAAAAACAAGATCAAGAGACGTTTTCTCTGAAAAACTCTGGCGACCTTTTCCGTAAGATAGTCATTGTGGACGGGAACACCAAGCAATGGACTGATGAAAACGGCATTGTGTACATTGGAGTCATTCCATTCCTGTTGGGAGAATCGAGTCTTGGCTTCTAAATGAAAGTCAGTCATTAAGATATTTTGTCGGTATGTGCTTGGCCGGGCAGCTGACATCACAGGCGGCAGCAAGGCGGAAAATAAGAAGCTGTTCGATTTGGTCAAGTTGTTGAAGCTGCCTTTCGACCAGCTGATATGGGAGCATGGCGGAGTCTGGGTGCATGTGAGTTGCGGTCCGAGAAACAGAAGACAGGTGTTGTCAATCAGCAAGTGATTAAACGGCATTCATCCACCGTTTGAACGACAAAAAAGGCAGAGTTCCGTCAATTCGGTTCTCTGCCTCCTTTTTCAAAAAAATGTACTTTTCATTTTGAAAACGTGTACCTTTCGTTTTGGCGATTATATTTCAGTCATCCTCTTTCCATTTTATTAATTCTCAGATATTTTTTGTCTTGATAATATCTGATAGGAAAACTATTCCACTTTGTCTCCGTTCAGGAAATATCTCGTGCCGTCTTTCTCGATATAGATTATTCCGTTGCGGTCAATGATTTTCTTCATCGCGCTCTTATGTTTGTGAATTTCTTCCATTCGGTTGCCGCTTTGTATGCGTCAACGCTTCCTGCTGGCACATACAGAGGAATGCTGTAATTTGACACAATATTATTAGTTGATGAATAATACGGAGGGTTTGTTGCTTCCACTGTCATGCTTGTCAGTCCTGTGCAGCGAGAGAACGCGCCACTTCCAATGCTTGTGACGCCATTGCCAATGGTGACGCTTGTCAAGCCTGTGCATTCATAGAACGCCCAATCTCCAATGCTCGTGACGCTGTTCGGGATGGTGACGCTTGTCAAGCCTGTGCAGCGAGAGAACGCGCCATCTCCAATGCTTGTCACGCTGTTCGGGATGGTGACGCTCATCAGTCTTTCGCAGCCAGAGAACGCAAAATCTCCAATGCTTGTCACGCTGTTCGGGATGGTGACGCTTGTCAAGCCTGTGCATTCATAGAACGCACGATCTCCAATGCTTGTCACGCTGTTCGGGATGGTGACGCTTGTCAGTCCTGTGCAGCCTTCGAACGCCTCAGACACAATGCTTGTTACGCTGTTCGGGATGGTGACGCTCGTCAGTCCTGTGCAGTACTGGAACGCATCACTTCCAATGCTTGTTACGCCATTGCCAATGGTGACGCTTGTCAGTCCTGTGCAGCGAGAGAACGCGTAATCTCCAATGCTTGTGACGCTGTTCGGGATGGTGACGCGTGTCAGTTCTTTGCAGCCATAGAACGCGAAACTTCCAATGCTTGTGACGCTGTTCGGGATGGTGACACTTGTCAGTCCTGTGCATTCATCGAACGCAAAATTTCCAATGCTTGTGACGCCATTGTTTATTACAACCTTTTTGATTGATAAATAATACCATGGAGCATGAGCTTGTGAAGTATAATCATTCATATCTCCCGTTCCGCTGATAGTAAGTGTGCCGGTGGATTCCACGAAAGAGTAAGTCACATTCTCGCCGCAGCTGCCACTGTTGCTACCATTCTCTCCGTTCTCCGAAAAAGGGCTGTCCTTGTCATCGTCGCTGCAAGAGGCGAATGCCACAAGCGACAGCGACATGAGTAAATAAATTAATTTCTTCATGATAAATTATATTTATGATTTTTCAATTTTGAGATAAATCGTTCAAATATAGACGCGCGACTTCCAATGCTTGTGACGCCATTGTTTATTACAACCTTTTTGATAGATGAACGATAACTATACCATGGGCTATTAGACATATCCCCCGTTCCGCTGATAGTAAGTGTGCCGGTGGATTCCACGAAAGAGTAAGTCACATTCTCGCCGCAGCTGCCGCTGTCATCTGCCCATGCGAGGGTTGTGGCGCATATTGCCACAATTAATGCAAATAATTTTTTCATGTTTCTTTTGTTTTTGTTTGTTTTGATTTTTCTGCCGGTTCCGTGTTTTGCTGGCTTATAGACATAAAAAATGCGTGGAACCTTTGCCGCTATTATGGTTCACTGAGGCTCTGGACTGCCCATGTTGACCATATAATACGAACAAAAGCCCACGCCGAAGCGTGAGCGTCTTTCCGCTTATCATTGATCAACATGTGAAATTGTCCAGATTTCAGTGAATCAAGAATCAGCTATAACGCTTTCTCTGTTTTTATGTCTTTGTTACTTAGTGGCTTTCTGTTTCTTGTTTGTCGGTTTTTTGGTTAAAAAATCGCCGCCTTTATTGACAGCACATCACATAGCGTTGCTAACGCGAAACACAACGCGAAAAATAAAGATGTGAGTGTCGCGGCGCACATAAAATTACAGGTGTTATTTTTTTGTACTTTCAAAGATAAGGACTCGGAAACACTTTTCCAAAAAAAAAGAAATATGTTATGCAACATGTTTCGGAACTTTTAACTTGATTTTTACAGGAACGACCAGACTACAATCCCCAAAATCAAATTATGGCAAAACCGCGGCATATCCGTTTTTGAGATTCCACGGAAAGGGAAAAAGGACTTGGCTGGGGATCCACACGTTATTTTTGTATTAGATTAGGAGACGGGGTAGGCATATAAAATAAACTTGGTTTGCGATTCGTCGCAAACCAAGTTTATGTATTGTACAAATATGTACTGGGATTAGCGGCGGTTGCGATTGCGATATTGTCCGCGTCCGTACTTGGCGTAGCAGTTGCTGCCGATGCCGAGCCACCCTTTGATGAGTTCCATGTTGACCATGGCACTGAACGTGAGCACGGCATAGGTGTCATGCGAACCCGACCAGTAGGATTTCATACCGTCCATGAAGTCGGCATCGTCGCCTCCAAAAGCCCAACGCCAACCGAAGTCGGCACTGACCTCAACATACGGAGAGACAGGGAAACGGACCCCCATACCGATAGGCACGGTCATGGTTGTACCGTCATAGGTGAAATAGCCGTCCTTATTAGGTGTTGAACTTACACCCTTGAGTTCCGCGTCAGGGTGTTGCCCCATGATGGCGTTACGGTTCTTGGCATGTTGACCGTTGACGACACAGTACCAATTGGCGTTATACATATTGTAGCCGACACCGGTGTAGGCATAGATATCAAAGGAAGAACGTCCCCAACGACCTTGGTAGAAGTAGAAGACGAAGTTGAGGGAGGTTTCGAAGGAGTGGGTGTAGTATTCGTATTCACGCTTGGAGTTACGGCTGCCTTCGTCATTACCGGCAAAGAGAGAATAAACGAAGTTAAGTCGCGCACCGATGCGTTTGTTGAAGTCGTGCTCGTAGAAGATTTGGAAAGTAGGTCGGGTGTAGAGGATGTCCCACTCGGTGACTTTCATGTCTTTTCCTTGGCTACCACCCATGTCACCGAACATGTAGTTAGGACCCATACCAAAGGAGAGGAAATCCCTGGAGTCAGAGCGATACTTATGCAAACCACTTTGACGAGCAGCGAAGGATGCCGTGGCAAAGAGGACAGCCAGTGTCAAAAGGAAAAGTTTCTTCATTTATGCAGGATAATAATTGCGATGCAAAGGTAAATACTAAAATCGAATGTTTGATAAATTTTAACACAAATAAAAAGTTAATGCGTATCTTTGCGATAAAAGAAGAAGGAAATTATTCACTTCAAACATACTATTCACACATAAAATAATACTTAAAAACCATGATTTTAGATTCAATCGAAAATTCGGCGAAGTACGAGAGTGTACATCCACGTTTCAAGGCGGCATTTGACTTCATCAAGAAGACAGATTGGAGCAAGATGGAGCCAGGGAAGATTTATCTTGACGAGAAGAACTTGTTCATCAACTTCTCGGAGACGAAGGGGAAAACTCCGGAGGAAGCGAAAATGGAGACACACAAGGACTATATAGACATTCAGATACCATACACCCAAGCGGAGACGATGGGTTGGAGACCAACGGCAGACTTGAAGTCGCCTATCGACCCATACAACCCAGAGAAGGACATCACGAAATATACGGACCAAGGTCAAGCCTACTTCAAGGTCGAGCCAGGTCAATTTGCCATTTTCTTTCCTGAGGACGGTCATCAACCAGGAATTGGCGAAGGAACGTTCCGCAAGATTATCGTAAAAGTAAATATTTAAGAGAGGATGCAAACAGTCTATGATTTCAAGGCCAAGGACCGCAAAAACAACGAAGTGCCGCTGAAGAATTATCAAGGTCAGGTGTTGCTCATCGTGAACACGGCAACCCGTTGCGGCTTCACTCCCCAATATACGGACTTGGAGAAGATGTATGAGAAGTTTCACGCACAGGAGTTCACGATTTTGGACTTTCCATGCAACCAATTCGGCAACCAAGCGCCTGGCACGAACGAAGAGATTCACGACTTCTGCAAGTTGAACTATGGCACACAGTTCCCGCAGTTCAAGAAGATAGACGTGAACGGAGAGAAGGCATTGCCGCTGTTCACCTATCTGAAGTCAATGAAGGGTTTCAACGGTTTTGATTTGACGCACCCTATCGGCAAGATATTGGACGAAAAGATGCGTGAGGCTAATCCGAACTATGCCGAGTCAAATGACATCAAATGGAACTTCACAAAGTTCCTGATTGACAGGAAAGGCATGGTCGTGGCACGGTTCGAGCCAACCGCGTCAACGGAGGAGATAGAAGCAGCGATTGAGAAGTTGCTGTAAAAAAAGAGGGGAATGCTCAAAAGACATGGGGGACGATGGGGACATGGTCTCCCATTCTTTTTCCCTTTGAGGAAGAAAAGGCGCTCTTGGTGACGGAAGGATTATTTGAATCGGGAGAGGAGTTCGTCGTCAGAAAGGACGAAAAGGATGGGGTGACCGTCGGGGGTGTTGTTGCAATTCTGGCAGGAGAAGAGGGAGGCAGTGAGACTGCTCAACTCGGAGGGCGAGAGCGTCTTGCCATAAGGAATGGCGGAAGAATGCGCCAAGGAGAGAGCCATCTTGTGCGCCAAGTCGTCAGATTGGAGGTCGTCGGTCAGAACCTTATCGGCAACGTCACGCAAGACCACGGTGAGGTTGGCATTTTCGCCCAGTTCGGAAGGAACTGCCGTGACTTGGACGGACTGGTCGGACGTGAGGATTTCGAAACCAACATCTGCCAGTCGAGGCTGGACGGAACGGATAGCCGAAACCTCCTCAAGGGTGAGTTCCACCCGTTCCGGGAAGAGCAACCGTTGGGATGTTCCCTGTCGACGGGAGAACTGGCGCAAGAACTTCTCATAGAGCACACGGACATGGGCACGATGCTGGTCAATGAGCATCAAACCCGACTTGACGACCGTGACGATGTACTTGTCACGGAACTGGATGAAGTCGGAGCGGATTGGTTCAGAAGCAGAAGCACTCCCCTCGCCTATCGCAGAAGCAGGGGCTGAGGATGGAGACGGAGTTGTGCTCAGTTGCGACTGACGCGGTTCCTTGGGTTTGGCTTGGCGTTCGAAGCCGCGGTAGAGCGACTCCCAGTCAAGGCTTTGACGGTGGAGGAAGGAGGAAGCGGATGGTGAGGATGAGGATGAAGAGGAAGAGGTCTTGAACGGATTATAGGAAGGATCAGCCCCCGTCGTTGGTTTCCTTACTTGCGTCGAGGAAGAGAGCGCAGGAATAGAAGTATCGATGGGATTGTCGAAATCGATGTCCGGCATCACGGAGAACTTGCCCAAAGCCTCGCGCACCGTGGACATGAGAATGGGCCATAGCGCCTTCTCGTTGCGGAACTTGACCTCGGTCTTTTGCGGATGGACGTTGACGTCAACATCCTCAGGGTTGACCGTGAGAGAGATGTAGTAAGCCGGTTGGGTCGAAGGTTGCAACATGCGCTCGTAGGCTTGAAGAATCGCCTTGTGGAATGAGGGATGCCACATATAGCGTCCGTTGATAAAGAAAAACTGGTTACCGCCACGCTTGGTCGCCGTTTCAGGACGACCGATGAAACCGTCGATGGTGACGAGTGACGTTTCGGCATGGACGGGCAAGAGGGAGGAACGCACCTTGGAACCGAAGAGGTCCGAAACACGCTGGAGGAGCGAACCCGAGCGCAGATTGAAAAGAAGCGTGTCGTTGTGAGCCAATGAGAAGGCAAGGGAAGGATAGACCAAGGCAATGCGGTTGAAAACCGTGAGGACGTGGGAGAACTCAGTGGTGTCGCTCTTGAGGAAATGTCGTCGAGCGGGAAGATTGAAAAAGAGATTGCGCACGGCGAAGTTGCTGCCCACCTCGCATGCGACGGGTCGTTGTTCCATGACCTTGGAGGCTTCAATTTGAAGGCTGATGCCCACTTCGTCATCAGGACGTCGCGTCTTGAGTTCGACTTGCGCCACCGCCGCTATGGAGGCGAGCGCCTCGCCACGGAAGCCCATGGTGTGCAAGTTGTAGAGATCTTGGGCAGTAGATATTTTGGACGTGGCATGACGTTCGAACGCCATGCGCGCATCGGTTTCGGACATACCCTTGCCGTTGTCAATGACTTGGATGAGCGTGCGACCGGCATCCCTGATGAAGACTTGAACCTTGGTAGCACCAGCGTCAATGGCGTTCTCGACCAATTCCTTGACAACGGAGGCAGGTCGGTCAACCACCTCGCCAGCGGCTATTTGATTGGCGACGCTATCGGGCAGCAGGTGAATGATGTCAGGCATCGGTCAACGTTTGAGTTTAGGACAATTAAAGAAAGCGTCGTCCGCGACTTTAACGGTGGCGGGCACGGAGACAGAGGTGAGGTCGGCACAGCCAGCGAAGGCACGGGAGGGAATCTCCTCAAGCGTGGCTGGAAGCACCACTTGCCGCAGACCGGAGAAATAGAACGCGCGCCTGCCCAATTTGCGAAGGTTCTTGGGACAATCGAACTCCTGAACGTTGGTCATGTTGAAACAGTCATCCCCTATTTCAGTGACACTTTCGGGCAGGAGGACATATTCGAGGAACGTGCATCCTTGGAAAGCGGACACGCCCACGTAGCGGAGCGCATCCCCCACGACAGAGACCCCGCGCAGACGCTTGCAACCGGCGAAAGCGCGGTCGCCAATGGCCGTAACAAGATAGGTGGTTCCTGAGTAAGTCACGGAGGACGGGATGAAGACATCGCCTTGGCTCTTGGATGCCGAGATGAGGGTGACCTCCGTGCCACTGACCTGATAGGTCATGTCACGCAACGTGAACGTCTGCGCCAAGAGCGAAAACGGAGCAAAAAACAGCAGGAGAAAAAGGAGCCGCACCATAGTGACGCAAAAATAGTAAAATATCCATAAATTTGCATACCTCACAAAAAACGAGAATGACAAGAACAAACGAAGAAAGGAGAGCAAAAAGATGTCGATAGCATTGGGCTTAGGCCGTGACGGGAAGAAAGCGTGGAAATGCATGTATAAGGGCAAGGAGAACGAGTGTCCGCAGGACTGCGAGACATGCGCCTACCCCATGAAAGCCTTGGGAGACGCCGCCTTAAGGAACGGAGACGCAGAAATGGCGGAACGATTCTACAGGAAGGCGTTGGCGGCACGTGAGGACTATGCGGACGTATGGAACAACTTGGGTAACCTATTGGGCATGAGCCGCCGATTCAGCGAGAGCCTTGAAGCCTTCGACCGCGCCATAGGGATAGACCCGACCTACGGCAAGGCCCTGCGCGGCAAGATTATCACCTTGAAACACCTGATGCGGTATGAGGAAGCACACGCCTTGGCCACGGAGTTGCTGACCCTGTATGCCGACCCGAGAACCGTGAAAGAGAAGGAGGAGATAGAAGAACACATTGCGACCAACAGAAAAGAAGGGAGGAAAGAGGCGATGAAAACACTGCGTCACTTGATGCGGTACGCCAAGGAGCGAGGATATGTGCAACACGCGACGACACCATGGCTGAAAGAGGCGGCGGAAGACATGGAACGGAAGGTATATACCGTGTTCCTGCGCAGCGTGAAGAAAAAAAAGGATGAAGGAGAATTGATAGGCAAACGCCAACTGCGTGACGCCATGGTAATCTGCATGGACATGGGACAAAAAACGATAGATCCGGATTTGGAACTTATAGCCACGGAGACGGCTGAAGAGATGTGTCGAGAAGCCATGGGGCGATATAGGGAAGAAAGGGGCTGGCACGAATTAGGGAGCGAGTATGACGAAGACACGGAAGTGACAATAGATGACTATGCGGAATGCGCCATAGCGACGTATCTGTTGGGAGCCATGTTGGCAGCGCAAAAGAAAGGCATGTATTAAGCGGTCAAAAAGATGAAATAAAAAAGTAAAATTGTATCTTTGGAAAATTTTTTTTTGATGAAACACATTACACTTATATTCTCCCTCTTGCTGCTGCTCGCCTCACCGCTCGCGCATTCGGTCAACAACTACAATCGATATGACATACAAGACACGCCCGTAGGCTTTGGGGCGAAAGGCACGTATGGCGTTCCTATCTGCAACAATGACGGCACCTTCTCAGCCCCTGCGGGTTGGACCTTGGTGACTTGCTCCACGCTGGATGCAATCAAAACCGCCCTGGGCGGTTCAGATGCGGACTTGCATAAAATCATCATGGTGGAAGCAGGTTCATACGGAGAGTTAAGTTTAAGCAAGAATTACCGATATGTCTCCATCATAGGAAAAGGCAACGTGAAGTTCACGAAGATTTCCATTTCGAATGGCAACAATATTTTTGTCAGGAATATTACTTTTGATAGTTTCAGCAACGACGGATTCCCCATCACTGCCGGAAGTTGCAACATTTGGGTGGATCACTGCACGATAGGACTGCCAACGACATCGCTTGACAAAGAGCATCCAGACGGAGCGATGGACATCACGGGCAATGGCAACTTGTATTTGACCATTTCGTGGTGCAAATACAGGAATCACTGGAAAACCATGCTGCACGGAAGTAGCGATAGTGACGCATCGACCGATGACCGTTTCATCACTCACTTTGGCAACTACTATTACAACACGCACCAACGCACGCCACGTATTCGCGGAGGCAGGACACACGTGTTGAACTGCCTGTATGAGAACACGGGCTTTCACAGAGTTGGCAACATGACAAGCCAAGAACACACGATGTCAGACCAGATGGTGTATAAGGATGACGGTGAGTATCTGAAAAACCGATTGGTCGTATCGGACGGTTATGGCGTGATGGCGACGAAGAACAGCGACGTGGTGGTAGATTCGTGCTTCTTCTTTGACGTGCGTTGGCCCATTGTCTGCTCGCTGGCAGACTGCGCCAGTTTCCGCGAGAAATATGGCGACCTGCAATCGCCAGACATCAACAACGGTTGCGTATCGGGCAAAGGGCCCAACGGCGGCGTGATCCATTGCCGCCAAACAGGAAACGGATATTTCGACAAAGGACTGCCAGACACCATACGCGTGAAGAACGACACCGTGTCATCAAGCAGTTGCGGTACGATGGTGGTGCCATTGGACTACTCGTATGTAGATAGAAACGGAGAAACACAATATGTAATCAATCCAGGCGTGTTGAACCCGGGCAAGAGGAGCATCAAGTTTGATGAGTTTGACGGGGCGAACGCCTTTCAGCCTTCGAGTTACGCTTACTACTACCCAACGTGGTATGAACCGATGCTGAACACAGAGGTGTTTGCCACCGTGTCAAAATATGCCGGAGCGGACACCTACTCGATGGATTGTTCAGCCGCAGCCCCAACGCTCGTCTTAACCTCGGGCAGCAAAGACCAAACGAACGTCACGACCATTTCAACCGTTGTGTTCACCTACGGAGGCGGAGCAACAGGCGCAGTGGTGACAGGATTGCCTGACGCTAACTTCAGCATCAACACGAGCACGAAAACCATCACCCTGAGCGGCACGCTTGGCGCAACGGCGAACTACACGGTGAAGACCTTGGGCGGTAGCGGTGATCCCGTGGAGATAGTAGGATGCTTGTCCAAAACCTCCACCACATACAGCGTGCTGGACTACTCAGGTGACATTTGCGGAGCGACAGCCACGATGATTGCCAACGTTGTCTCGACAGGAACATACAGCCTTGTCGTGTATGACGGAGCGACACCGGTAAGCACCGTGTGGAGCGGAAGTCTCACGTCGGGACGCAATGCCTTGACCTTCAACACAAGCACCCTGAGCGCGGGCAGTTACACCGTGAAACTGCTGGATTCGGGCAGCAGCGTCATTGGCAGCCAAGACATCGAAGTAGAGTAACGCGTGAGGAAATATTGGATAGGCATATTATCATTGCTCCTGTTGACATCTTGTCACGAGGACAAGACATCCATACCCGACTATGCCGTCTATATAGACAGGAACCTTGACCTTGACGCCATTGAATTGCGCACGATAGGGAACGGGATGGAGATTACGGAGGAGAACAAGAAAACACGCGAGTATGTCGGCTATGGCGGCATATTGCTGTTTCACGGTTATGACGACGAGATATATGCCTTTGACATGGCATGTCCGTATGAAGTGAGAAGAGAGGTGAAGGTTCACTTTGACAACAACATAACACCGGGATACGTGAAATGCGAGTCATGCGGCTCGACCTATAACGTGGGATATGGCAGCGGCAATCGGATAGAGGGTCCCGGGAATGAGGGCTTGAAACGCTACAACGTGGTGTTGAGCGGTAACTCGCTGAAAGTGACGAGGTGAGATAAGAATTAAAGAGACAAAGGAATGGATTGCTAATCCGTACGAGCAATATTAAGAATTAAGAGTTATATAATAAAGGAAAGGCTGCCTTGTTGGCAGCCTTTCCTTTTGTTTTCTGTTATCGCGCTTTTTATTCTTTGCGGCGTTTGAGGGTGAAGTGACCGACTTTGGATTTAAGATTGTTGAATGTCAACTCGTACCAGTAGTCGCCACTTGGGAGCCCTGTTCCGTTGTAGGTGCCATCCCACCCTTGCTTGATTTGCTCGTAGTCAGCCTCGTAAACTTTCTTGCCGTAGCGGTCAAAGACAGTCATGTGAGGGTCTTGTGACTCGTAGTGCCAATCGTGTATGCCAGTGACGGTGAGGAGGTCATTCTGTCCGTTGGCATCAGGAGAGAAGAACTTGGAGACAATGATTGGGAAGCAGTCTTCAAAGTCCAACACGCTAACCTGCGTATTGCCACGGTCGGAGCAGGTCTCGTCAACAGTCATGACAGCCGTGACGGTGCCAGGGTCAGAAGTCTTTCCACCCGTGATTTGGCGACCCTTGTCGTCGAAGTAGGTCATCTTGATGTGAGACGCGGAGAGGCTTGGGTCACCTGACACTTCGCGAGCGGCGAAGATGCCAATGATGCTGTCAGGATAATCTTGGTTAGCCACCCAGGCGTCATAGACCGCACTGTAAGACTCAGGCAAGTAGAAGGCATCGCAACCGGAATCGGCAGGGATAACCTCGATGGTAGGAGTCGGTACAGCCGCCACGGAGCGTGTCGCCTCCTCTTGACCATGACCGTCACAAACGAAGAGGGTGTAGGTCGCGCTCTCTTGGAATGAACCTTCCGTATAACTGCTGCTGGTACTTACATCCACACCATCCTTGCGCCATACATACTGCAACGTGTTCGGGTCACGTCCTGTCACTTCGGCAGACAAATTCAAAGGCAGGTGTTTGCACAACGAAGAGACGCCGGAAATAGATACCACCATATCAACAGGATCAACCACCTTCAGATTAGAAGCGGAAACGGAGAAACCCTTGGCATCCGTGACTTGCGCCGTGTAAATGCCAGGTTTCAGACCGGACGCGAGGAACAAATAGTCGCTCAACGCTGAACCCGCCGCATAGACAACATTGTTGGACTCGTCATAAACCTTCAAGGAATATGGAGCATTACCGTTGTACGCGCGAATTTCTATTTTGGCATCATTGCGCCCTTTGTAAGTGGTCTGACCAGCGATATGCTCGCTTTCGATTTCCTCTATCACCTCAATGGCAGGACGTTTGGTCACCTTCACATTGAAGTAGAACATTTCCTCGCAACCACCACCGAGATCAGCAGAAGCGATATAATCAATATTGCCCTTATTGACATCAAACACAGCGGTTGGAGAAACCTCAAGTCCCGTTTCTTCCTCAAAGAAGGTGAACATGTTCGCATCAATGGTCAATCCCAAATCGTTCAAGTGCGTTTGAAGTCTTCCTCTCAAAGTCGGTAGCACCTTCATGGTACCCGCATTTGGTTCCTGTGACAAATCAAGCGTGTCGTGGTGCGAAGCCTTGTAACTCTTTTCCAAGTCTTCATCGACAACTGGCGTATAGAAATAGATGCTTTCGCCATCACAACCGCCGGAAGAGTTGCTTCCGGTTCTGACATTTTCGCCCGCATCGTTCTTATAGATGACAACCGCCTTGTTTTTCACTTGTCGGTTACATCCGTATGCCCAAATGTCGGTGCGGTCCAAACCTTTGACCTTCGCCTTGAACTGAATCGTGATCCAATCATTGGCATTGGTGCCGTCACCAGCAGCAATGGAAGGAACGGTGAACGTCAAGACTTCGTTCTCATCCTCGCCTTGGTTGATGACATTGAACGTACCCGTTGAGATTTCCGCCCCGTTCTTGTCAAAGAACTTGACACTTCCGGTCACGAAGTCCAAAGTCTTGTCCAAGGTGTCCAAGATGGTAGAAGAACCAATAGAAGCCTTTGTTCCAATGTTCTTAACCGTCAATTCGTAAGTTACCTCTCCGTCAGGCTTAGTTGAGGTCTCAACACTCTTCTTGTCGAGGAGAAGAATGGCTTGTTGCGTCTCGATCGCCATATATGCCATGACGAGCATATAGTTACCATTTTGCTCATCCGGCATTTTTGCAGACGCGGACTTCGCGCCGCCAGCCATGCTTCCCGTAGGTAACTTGACATGGTGCGCATCATAACCGAGCGTAATGATATTGTTCGGAAGACGGGTTATTTGATTACCATTCAGTCCATTTTCAGGATCGTAGGTTGTGATTTGGCTTGATACGAATCCGGAATAAACGGCATCGCCACAGACCGCCTTTTCATTGCAAGCATGGACAGGAGCCTGATCTGTTATGAATGGTTGAATATCTTTGTTGCCATTTCCACCATTAAATACGACTTTGTTCTTTTCCGCGATAACTTTTGATTTCGCGGTTATTTGCTCTTGTGTTTCCGTACCCTCCAAGTCAATATTATCCATGATAAGCGGAGCGGTATCTTCACCATCAAGACCTATGAATCCGAGGTAAGAAACGGAGTTGCCAGAAGCAGGAACCTCACCTTCCTTGAAGTTAAAGTTGATTGTCGTTCCATTTCCCGCACCGTTGGTGTTTCCGTTTTGATCCCAGAATTTAATCACACGCTGAGGGCAGTTAGGATAACTGTAAATCACAATCAGGCTCCAACCAGCACGAGCACCGCCAGAACCCTTCTCCGCGCCACTCTTGAGGTTCGCGACCCAATAAACACCACCTGTTCTATTTTCGACATATTTGGTCACGTCAGCCATGCAAACATAACTGTCGCCAGAAGGCGTGACGTTTCGGTCAGCAGTGATGTCAACATAGCCATTCATGCCGGGAGCCATGAACTTAACCTTGTTAAAATCTGTCATGTTTCCAACCGCACCACCCGCATAGGACTTCATCGTCGTCGTGCCAGGATATGGGGCATAGGTCTCATTGCCTTTTGTACCCGTCCAATACAAGTAAGCGGCCTTGACCGTAGTACAACCCATATTGTTACCAAAATCAAGGAACGCCGCTGAAGATTGGAACGTGGACATATCATCGTCGCAGTCGGCATAAACTTGCGAAATGCCAGTGGCTCCCGCAGGGGCCAAAGCCGCCTGAGCCGCCTTGCCCGTAAACTTCCAATCGAAACGGTTGTTCAAAGCGTTATCATCGCCCGCAGCAAACATTTCCTCGTTGGTCATTATGCTTACAACTGTCATAGGAGACGTCGCGCTTATCCATGCCGGTTGCAAACCAGGCGCGGAAACCATTTTTACATCATAGTTTCCACTATAGCCCATATAGGTTTGTTCAACAAGTTGGGCACTCGCACTAAAACAAGTCGCGGACATTAGCAATGCCAATCCTGATTTTAGTATAGCATTCTTTTTCATATATTTAGTGTTTTTCATTTGCCGTGTCAACAAAAAGGTTAGTCATTATAGTCATCACTTCCACAAATCTTGGCTGCGGACGATGAGGTTCTGAAACCGCCAACCTTGTCAGTAGTTACCGTACCTTGAGTTCCAGTGCCTGTCACGGTATAATAGTAAGGAGTATTCTCATCCAAACCGGTAATATCGACAGAAGTTGCCGTTGATTCTACGTGTTTCGTCTGAACCGTGTTGCCATTAGCATCCATGACCGTAACATCGTAACCTGTGGTGTTGCCGTCTTGCGCGGTCCAATTGACCGTCATGCCATTGTTAGAAATGTTGGTTGCTTCCAAAGCGACAAGTCCATTCACATCCACAGGTTCATCACCACCCTCTTGCTGTTGTCCCTTTTCGGTAAACACCGTGATTGGATCTCCGGACATTGTATTCTTTGACTCGCTGACGACGAAAACACGAGAAGACCTCGTATTACCGCTGGCATCTTGCCATCTCGCAATTTTATACTCTTTCTCCAAGGTAACAGTAACCGTCACTTGCGTTCCAACCTTGAACAGGGTTCCTCCAGGGTTTGTCTCAACATAGGCAGTACCGGAAGGGTCCACATCAAACGTCAAAGGATACATCACCGGGCGCAAGAGACTTGTAACACCATTAAGCGGAACCGTCACACTTGGAGCTCCAGGAGAACTCAACACCAAGTTCGCAGGGACTTCGCCTTCTTGTATATCACCCGTGAACGTGATTTGCAAAGAGGTTCCTTTTGTCGCTTCAGCAAGACTAATCTCAGAAGAAGACAAAGAGAAGCGGCTCGCGCCAGCACCTTCCAATGTTGCCGTCACAGGACCCGTGAGATTCAGACCAGAAACACTGAGATCCTGTGTAGTGGTAGCAATCAAAGAAGCCCAAAAGTTGAGCAAAGATGTGGAAGCCACGATTTGAGGTGTTCCGCTACCCGTGGCACCGATCAGATTCACATAATAATCATTTGTTGCCGAAGAAATCTTGAGCATGGCGACCGCATTACCTGCCTTGACGGAAGGAGTAAAATTAACGGCGACAGAATTCGTTCCCGCCATAGCGTCTGCCGCTGACATTGAAGTCGCACCCAAAGAAAATTTAGCCGCATCTTTTCCAACGACAGAGAAAGAAACGTCGCTTGTAAGGTTATAGCCCTTGATTGTGACGTTGCCGCTAACTTGGCTACCGCCAATTTCACCTTGAATCTTCAAGCCACTGGATGTGCCAGAACCGTCGACTTTGGCATCAGGATAGTCAGGAGAAGAGACGTAAGGGGTGGTTCCGACACTGGAGTAAACCGTTATCTTAGAAATGTCCACCTCTCCTTTTTTTGCATTTGTAGCCAAAGACAATTGAATGTCACCAGCACCGGAGAACGCATATTCCACCACATATTTTCCATAGTCCTTACCAGTCTTGACCTGAGCACCTGAAACTTGCTCTTCGTCCGACGCCTTTGAAGCCGTAGGTGATTCTGGAACAGAAGCAGTGATGGCGGACGCTCCAGAACCTGACAGAGTAAGGGTACGTCCATTCTTGTTGACGCATACTTCCATCACTACGACACCCCCACTAACAAAGTTAAAAGTAGGGAAAGTTAACGTATTGGTGGAGTTGGTTGACGCAATAAAGCCAACATCACCACATGAGGTTGATTCGGTAGGATAAACACCTGGTTTAGCCGCATAAGAAAAACCTTTCTGATTGAGGACATCAGAAGAACCTGTCATCACCTGAGCCGTCCAATCCGTAAAATCCGTAGAATACAACATAATATCCTTGGATTGGGCATTGGTGACCATTGTTGTCGCAAGAGCCGTCAAAGAGAGCAAGAGCGTCTTGACAGCACGGGTTGTTATTTTCATAGTATTATATTGTGTTTTTAGTCCGTTTAACATTGTCGGAAAGTGCGTCAAAAGCAGTAGTGAAAAGCACCTAACTATACACGATACACATTACGACGGCTCAAAATTATAAAGGATTTGTAAAAAAAACAAAAATAAGCGTTAAACTTTCTAAGATTTAACACTTCATAAAAGGCGTGAAAAGCAAATTAAAGCAGGGATGCCAAAACACTTGACTCAAAAAAACATCATGAACCATGAACAATGACGTCAAGGACAATGAGCGTAAGGGAACGGACGGAGAAATGGACATCGAGATTGGCAAAGGAGAGTTTGTAGACGCGTGAAGGGTCATCTTGATAAGCCGGGCGCGGGTCGGCAGAAAGGAGTTGAAGCAGGGAGTCACGCAAGGGAGCGGGCACCTTGCACCAAGCCTGAGGGCAGGTAGCAGTGTCAACCGTGAGGGCGTGGCGAGCATGGGTGGAAGGGAAACCCGTCTTGGCATCGGGATGAGAGTCGGAGTAAGGGAGATAAGGCTTGATGTCGAATATGGGCGTGTCATTGACAAGGTCAACGCCAGTGACATGGAGAAGAGGACCGAGAGAGGTGGAATAGTCAACATCGACGAGGCGGACTGACGACAAGCCAATGGGGTTGGGTCGGTAAGGCGAACGAGTGGCAAAGACCCCTACCCTCTCATTACCACCGAGGCGTGGCGGTCGGACCGTAGGTCGAGGGGAGACAGGGCGGTTGAGAGAGAAAGAGAATAACAACCAGATGTATTCAAAATCGGAAAGTCCACGAACGAAAGCGGGGTCACGGAAGTGCGGTTCGAAGACGATGGTGGCACGGACGGAAGGGACGAGCGATGGCTGGCGCGGCGTTCCGAACTTTTCGCGAAAAGGAGATTGTATGCGCGCTATGGGTTGGAGGTTCATCGCAAAAAAAGAGATTAAGCCTGCAAAACTTCGGATTCGTGGCAATCACTGTCACGGAGTTCGAGTTGGAGCGTGGTGTGGGCAATGCCGTAGTCGGCGAGGCGATGTTTGAGGGCGGAGAGGACCTGTTCGGAATGGTCGTGGGTGTCAATGACAACATGCGCGGTGAGCGCGTTGAGCGTGGTGGAGAGCGCCCAGACATGGAGATGGTGGACGGAAAGAACGTGAGGGACGTCGGTCATGAGTGCCTGCACACGGTCGAAGTCAATGCCCTCGGGGATGCCATCAAGGGAGAGACGCAGGGAATCAGAAAGCAATCGGAGCGCAGCGACAAGGATAACAACCGCCACGACAAGCGAAACGATGGGGTCAATGAGGTAGAAGTCGGTAAAATAGATGACAAGTCCAGCGACAACAACACCAACGGAGACAAGCGTGTCCGCCAGCATGTGGAGAAAGGCACCTCGGATGTTCAAATCGTTTTTCTGCCCCCGCATGAGAAGGAAAGCCGTGAGCCCATTGACGAGGATGCCGACAGTGGCAGTGACAGAGACGGCAGCACCATTGATGGCAGAGGGACGGGAAAGGTCATGGATGGCCTCAATGACAATGGCGCCGACAGCGACAAGGAGAATGACGGCATTGAGGAGCGAAATGAGTATGGTGCTGCGTCGGTAGCCATAGGTAAAGTGTTTGGAAACAGCAACGGACGCCAATTTGACCCCCGCGAAAGCGAGGAGAAGGGAAAAGACATCGCTGAGATTATGACCCGCATCGGAGAGCAAGCCGAGGGAGTCGGTATAGAAGCCAACCCCCGCTTCAAGAATAATGTAGAGCGCATTGAGGACAATGCCAATGATGAAAACCGTTCCGATGGACTCTACGTGATGGTGGTGGTGAGCCATAACTAATGAACAATGAAAAATGAATAATGAACAATGGAGAGTCGGAGGGGAAGAATTGGGAAGGTAACAAATGATTAACTTTGCCGCGAAATTAAGAAAAAGTAGATTATCATTTTCCCTTATAAATAGCAAGGTGGAACGTCTTTGGAACAGGAATTACTGTTTGGCAATGGCGGCAAGCACGATGACGTACTTGTCTTTCTACCTGTTAATGCCACTGCTGCCGTTGTATTTGACGGACTGCCACGACGCCACGAAAGAAACCGTCGGGATGGTGTTGGCAGGTTTTTCGATAGCCGCCCTACTCTCTCGACCCATGAGCGGATATGTCACAGACACCTTTGACCGGAAAAAAGTGATGATGCTGTTCATTGGCGTGTTCGCGGCGGTGTATGTCGGGTACTTCATCGCCGGGACGTTGTTGGCATTCGCCATAGTCCGCACGTTGCATGGCGCGCCCTACGGGGCGATGACCGTGGCAAACAGCACTATGGCCATAGACGTCGTGTCATCGTCAAGACGAGGAGAAGGCATCGGGTATTACGGTTTGAGTACGAACGTAGGCATGGCGCTTGGACCGTCAATGGGATTGTTCATGTACCACTGGACAAAGAGTTTCGAGATACTGTTCGGTGTCGCCATAGGACTCGCACTGTTAGGTTTGGTTTTCGCAAGCAAGATAAAACGTCCCCAAAGCCACAAAAGGACGATGAGGAAAGCGGGAAACAAGAAACCGCTCTCGTTCGACAGATTCTTCCTCACAAGGGCATGGCTGTTGGCGATAAACGTCGGAATATATGGTTTTTGTTTTGGCGCGTTGAGCAACTACATTGCCATCTTCACTCGCGAGAGGTATGGCATGGAGGATGCGACGGGAAGTTACTTCGCCCTGCTCGCCTTGGGACTAATCAGCGCACGACTGTTAGGAGCAAGAGGATTAAGCCACGGACACGTGGCGAGGAATGCCGGAGGAGGAGCCTTGGTAGCCCTGATCGGGTATGTGTTGTTCGTCAGCGTGGATAACGTGTGGGCATATTACGCCTCGGCACTGCTGATTGGATTCGGGAATGGACACATGTATCCCGCCTTCCTGACGATGTTCGTGAACATGGCTCACCACAATGAGCGGGGGACAGCCAATTCAACCATACTGACAGGATGGGACGTGGGATTCGGAAGCGGCGTGTTGGTATGCGGCAGCGTGGCGGAGAGGTTGGGAACGACGGAAGCGTTTCTTGTGGTGGCAGGCGTGGAAGCCGTCGGAGTGGCACTGTACTACTTGAGAGGAAAACACTTCTACGAGAGCCGGATGACATCACGGACAGAAGGAATCAGAAAGCATGGAGAATCGATAGGACAATGAAGATAGGAGACAAAATAGATTTGGGTGACCGACCGCTGCTGTTAGCACCGATGGAGGACGTGACGGACGGGACATTTCGGTTAGCCTGCAAACGATACGGAGCGGACATGGTAACGACGGAGTTCGTGAGCGCAGACGCCCTGACCCGCGGCGTAAAGAAAACGGAGCGAAAATTGCAAATAGACTCACGCGAACGACCATGCGCCATACAGATATACGGCAAGGATGTCGAGACGATGGTGGAAGCCGCCAAGATAGCCGAAGAAGCGTGTCCGGACGTGATAGACATCAACTGCGGTTGCCCCGTGAAGAAAGTGGCGACGAAAGGCGCAGGGGCCGGACTACTAAAAGACATTCCGCTGATGCTCAAGATAGTGAGCGCAGTGGTAAAGTCAGTGAAACTGCCCGTGACCGTGAAAACAAGACTCGGCTGGAATGAGGAGGGAAAAGTCATCGTGGAACTGGCGAAGCAGTTGCAGGACTGCGGCATAGCCGCTCTGACGATACACGGTAGGACAAGAGCGCAGATGTATTTGGGCGAAGCGGACTGGACCCTAATCGGTGAGGTAAAGAACAACCCGAGGATAAAAATACCGATTGTCGGCAACGGAGACGTAAGGAGTAAAGAAGACGCGGAAAGACGCTATGCGGAGACGGGAGTGGATGGCATCATGGTGGGTCGTGCCGCCGTGGGAGCGCCATGGATATTCAAAGAGATGAAAGAAGGCGTGACACTGACCGAGAGCGAAAAGGCGGAAGCCATTATCAACCTGCTTCGAGACAACATCAAAGAGGCAGGAGAAATGAGCGGCATCTTGCACACGCGACGACACTTAGCCGCCACCCCGGTGCTGAAGGGACTCTATAACTTCAGAGAGACAAAGATACGAATGTTGCGCTCGACGAGTGAAGAGGAAATCGTTTCCATCATAAGGGAAGCGACACGCCAAGAAGAGAAAAAGGATTGATCTTGTCCAACAGAGACGTCTCGGGAAGGAGACGTTATCACTTCCACTTATAGACCGAAGAGCGGGCGAACCCATTGACTGTCATTCCGAAGAGGGAGATGAGCGGCAAGAGAATGTCCGCGACGATGACGGTCAAATAGAAATGACGCTCTTTGAGGACGGAAGCCGTGAAATTGATCACGAGGAGTTGCGTCAAGAGCCTCAACAAGTAGATGACCGCGACAAAAACCAAGAAGAAAGGCGGTGCCACAAAACAGAGGGCAAGCGCAGAGGCATAGAAGAAGAATCGAGAAAGCACTTCGGTACCAATCAGGAAGCGCGTGGACCGCGCGTAATGAACGGAAGTGGAAAGGTGACGACGCTTCTGGTAGAGCCATTCACGGAAAGAGGTCTTTGGCAAGGAGAGCGTCTTGGAGTCGCTGTTGTACTCAACACGGGTGTTGTCAGCATTGGCGTTCATAGAGACAAAGAGATCGTCATCGCCGCCTTGGAGGTGAAGGATGGAGGCAAACCCCTTCTTGCGGAAGAACATTTCGCGACGGTAAGCGAGATTGCGACCAACCCCCATGTAAGGCTTGCCGTGGAGGGCGAACCCCATGTACTGAAGCGCAATAGTGAACGTGTCGTAAGTAATGAGATGGTTAAGCAAGCCCGGCGCGGACTGATAACCACCGTAGCCGAGCACAAACTCCTTACCATCAACGAAGTTGCGCACCATGAGAGAAATCCAATTGTTGGAGATGGGGCAACAATCGGCATCAACAAAGAGCAGCAAATCGTTGTGAGCCGCCTTGATGCCAATGGTGAGGTCGAGTTTCTTGCGCGAGAGGACTTGGGCGTTCTCTGGCAAATAGGTTATAAAAAGATTGGGATAGACCCTCTGCCAAGACTTGATGAGTTCGTTGGTCTCGTAGGTGGAACCGTCGTTGACGACAATCACCTCAAAAGAGGGATAGTCCTGCTCAAGGACAGCGGGGAGGAACTTTTCAATGTTGATACCGTCGAAACGGGAACAGATGATGACCGAGACAGGTGGCGTTTGGTTGTCAAAAGGGATTTGCGCCTTTTGTCGTTTCTTATTGTCGTAGAGGATGGAGGCGTAGTAGTAGCACCAGTAGAAAAGTTGAATGAGGAAGCAAACGACAAGCAAAGCGGCAAGAATCAAAACGTACCATTGCAAAGAGAAGTCGATTGTCACGGTCTTAAAGAATTATGAATTGGAAAGATCAAGGAATAAGGAGTCGTTTCAGAAAAGGTAGCCAACAGGAAGGTTACGGAGGTTGTAGCGCGACGCCATGATTTCGCCATAGGCACCCGCGGAGCGTATGGCGAGCAAGTCGCCACGAGAGGTCAGGTTGAGGTGCGCGTTTTCGAGAAAGACATCGCTGCTCTCACAGATGGGCCCGACGACATCGTAGATTTCCTCGCCCGTGTCGGAGGTGATGTTCTCGATGCGGTGATAGGCATCGTAGAGGGCAGGGCGAATGAGGTCGGTCATGCCCGCATCGACGATGACGAAACGTTTTTGCGCACCTTGCTTGACGTAAGTAACGCGCGTGATGAGACTGCCACACTGCGCGACGATGCTACGTCCCGGCTCGCAATGGAGCGTCTGACCCGGACGAAGGTGGAGGTGGCTGGAGAAGAGACGGAAATAGGTCTCAAACTCCGCCATAGGAAAATGGTTAGGATGCTCGTAGTTGATGCCAAGTCCACCGCCAACATTGATGTTAGGAACGCTGACACCTTGGGCATCAAGGGTGTCCTGGAGTTCGTTGATGCGAACACAGAGGTCTTCATAGGCGGAGAGGTCAGTAATTTGACTTCCGATGTGGAAGTGAATGCCGATGAGTTGGAGATGGGAGGCTTGGATGGCGAAACGAGCGGCGGGCAAAAGGTCATCAAGGGCAAAACCAAATTTGTTTTCGTTAAGTCCCGTAGTAATCTTCTTATGCGTGTGGGCATCAACGTTAGGGTTAACGCGCAGGGCGACACGAGCAACCTTGCCTTGCAATGCCGCGAGGTTGTTAATGACCTCAAGTTCAGGCATGGACTCGGCGTTAAAGCAGAAGATGTCGGAGGAGAGGGCGTCGGAGATTTCACGGTCGGTCTTGCCTACTCCCGCAAAGACAATGGAGGAAGCGGGGAAACCCGCGGCGAGGGCGGCTTGTACCTCATTGCCGCTGACGCAGTCGGCACCGAGTCCGTAGGAGGCGATGAGACGGAGGATGTCAGGGTTGGCGTTCGCCTTGACAGCGTAGTGAACCTTGTAGCCGTATTTATCGCTTTCCGCGCGTACCGTTTGGAGCGTGGAGCGAAGGAGTCGTTCGTCGTAGTAATAGAAGGGTGTCGGGATGGTTTGGAACTTATCAACCGGGAAGTCGCCCTTCAAAGACAATTTGCCCATGGGAGTTTAGAATAATGAACAACAGAAACAAATCAGAAGAGGTTGGCACTGAGCGCCTTGAGCGCATTGACCTTGTCATCCTTGGCAACGAGAAGCGAAACGTTGTAGTTGCTACCGCCATAGGAAATCATGCGCACAGGTATGTTGCTAACGGCGTTGACAACCTTGGCTTGGAAGCCAACGTTTTCAGTCGCCATGTCACCGACAACGCAGATGATGACAAGGTCACGGTCGATGGAGACGGTGCCGAACTTGCGCAAATCATCAGTAATCTCGTCAAGATGACGATCGTTGTCAATGGTGACGGAGACGCCAACCTCAGAGGTGGTAATCATGTCAATAGAGGTCTTGTAGTGCGCAAAGATGTCGAAGACCTTGGCGAGGAATCCGTGCGCGAGGAGCATGTGCGAACTCTTGATCTTGATGGCGGTGATGCCGTCCTTGGCGGCCACCGCCTTGATTTGGTGACGGATGAAGTCAGTGGAGATAGTGGTTCCCGGCGCGTCAGGCTGCATGGTGTTGAGAAGCCGAACGGGGATGCCTGCCTGCTTGGCAGGGAGAACGCACGTAGGGTGAAGGATTTTGGCGCCGAAGTAAGCAAGCTCAGCCGCCTCGCTGAAGTAGAGCGATTTGACGGGTTTGGTTCCCTCGACGAAGCGAGGATCGTTGTTGTGCATGCCGTCGATGTCGGTCCAAATTTCGATGACGGAGGCAGAAAGCGCAGCACCGAGGATGGAGGCGGTGTAGTCACTGCCGCCACGTTGGAGGTTGTCAATCTCACCATAGGCGTTCATGCAGATGAAGCCTTGGGTGACGTAAACCTTGTGCGAGCCAGCCTCATCGAGAACACGAAGGGCGTTGTCCTTGATGAAGGACATGTCGGGCTCGGCGTTCTTGTCGGTCTTCATGAAAGAGAGCGCGTCAAGAAGGACGGCGTCGTAGCCTTGCTCTTGCATATAGTTCCAAACAAGCGCGGTGGATGTACGTTCGCCCTGGGCGACGATGATTTTCTCTTCAATGCTGGAGAAGAGTTTGCGGCTATTGGCTATCTCACGCAAGATATCGAAACGCTCTTTGAGGAGTTGCAGGGCTTTCTGCTTGTAGAGGTCGGTGGAATAAAGGGCATCAATGGTGTCCTTGTATTTGAGTTCAAGTTTGAGTATCTTGTCGAGCGCACCGTTGGCGTTGCGCTTGTAGAGGTAGTCGGAGATTTCGAGGAGGGCGTTGGTGGTGCCGCTCATGGCGGAGAGAACGAGGAGAACGGGCTCGGAGGAGGAGGTGACGAGGCGGGTGACGTCTTGCATACGTTGCGCGGTACCGACGGAGGTGCCGCCAAACTTCATAACCTTCATGATGGGTTGCGAATTAAGATTAACGATAGGATAACGGAGGGTTGTGAGGGTTGTGAATTGAAACGCAAAGGTAATAAAAACAATGACGGCGAGAGGAGGGTTGGCGAAAAAAGTTCAAAAATGATTATCTTTGCGGCTTCATAACATAGAAGTTAAGAGTTAAACACAAACACACATAAATGGAACTAAGCGAGCAGGAACAACAACGCAGGGAGTCGTTGAAGCAGTTGCGGGCTATGGGCATAGAGCCTTATCCGGCAGCGGAGTATAAGGTGACGAAGTTGAGTCAGGAGATAAAAGACAAATTTGAGGAAGTGGAGGGGAAGGAAGTAAGCGTGGCGGGCAGAATCATGACCCGACGCGTGATGGGAAAGGCCTCGTTCATTGAGTTGCAGGACTCTGCCGGAAGAATACAAGTTTACGTTTCGAGGGATGACATCAATACGGAAGAGCAACCAGAGATGTATAACGTCGTGTTCAAGAAATTGCTGGACATAGGCGACTTCATCGGCATAGAAGGATTTGCCTTTCGGACACAGACAGGCGAGATTTCGGTTCACGCAAAGAAAATGACGGTGTTGAGCAAGTCGCTGCGTCCGTTGCCAATCGTGAAATATAAGGACGGTGTAGCGTATGACAAGTTTGACGACCCAGAGTTGCGATACAGGAGAAGATACGTGGATTTGGTCGTCAACGACGGCGTGAAGCGCGTGTTCGAGAAGCGAGCAGCCGTGTTCCGTTCGATGCGCAACTACTTTGAAGGATTCGGATATACAGAGGTTGAAACACCAATACTGCAAGGCATAGCGGGCGGAGCGAGCGCACGCCCATTCATCACGCATCACAACGCATTGGACATGGACTTGTACATGCGTATCGCATCGGAGTTGTACTTGAAGCGATTGATAGTGGGCGGTTTTGAGGGCGTGTTTGAGATAGGCAAGAACTTCAGGAACGAGGGCATGGACCGAACGCATAATCCAGAGTTCACGTGTATGGAGATATACGTTTCGTACAAAGACTATGAGTGGATGATGACCTTCACAGAGAATCTGTTGGAGAAGATTTGCATGGACGTGAACGGCACTACGGAAGTGGAATATGGCGGACAGAAGATTTCGTTCAAAGCACCGTTTGCCCGAGTGACGATGTTAGACAGCATCAAGGAGTTCACGGGCAAAGACCTGAAAGACAAGAGCGAAGAGGAAATCAGGAACACGTGCAAGGAATTAGGTTTGGAAGTAGATGAGACGATGGGCAAGGGAAAACTGATAGACGAAATCTTCGGTGAGTTTTGCGAAGGACACTATGTGCAACCAACGTTCATAACGGACTACCCTATTGAAATGTCGCCACTATGCAAAAGGAAGCGCAACGACCAGAGCCTGACGGAGCGTTTTGAGTTGATGGTAGGCGGCAAAGAGTTGTGCAACGCATATAGCGAGTTGAACGACCCTATAGACCAATATGAACGATTTGTAGAGCAAATGAAACTTGCCGACAAGGGTGACGATGAGGCGATGATTATCGACCACGACTTCGTGCGCGCCCTGGAGTATGGCATGCCACCGACATCGGGCATGGGCATGGGAATGGACCGATTGGTGATGCTGATGACAGGTAAGGACACGATACAAGAAGTGTTGTTCTTCCCTCAAATGAAGCCCGAAAAGAAAGCCGTGAAAGACAGCACGGAGAAGTATGTTGAAGCCGGCATCGCAGAAGAATGGGCAGCCGTGTTACAAGCGTTGGGATATGACCAAGTGGCAAAGTTGAAAGGACAGAATCCGAACAAATTGCATCAAGAGTTGTGCGGCTATAACAAAAAAAATAAATTAGGTCTTCAAAATCCGACCAAGGAAGAAGTTGGAAGTTGGACAGCGGAAGCGTAAAAATAAAGAAACGAACAATCAGTAAGAAAACGACATGGGAAGTTTCGGAAAATTTGCGGTATTAGGAGGAGGAAGTTGGGCGACAGCCAATGCGAAAATGCTCTTGGACACGCATGAAAGCATTGTTTGGTACATGCGACGTGAGGAGCAAATAGAACAATTCAAACGCCAAGGAAGGAATCCGTCATATTTATCGTCGGTAAAATTTGACACATCACGCATAGAGTTCACAAGCGACATCAACGAAGTGGTGAAAAAGGCGGACACGCTGTTATGGGCGATGCCCTCCCCTTTTCTGAAAGCCCATTTGTCATCGTTGAAGGAAAAGATTTCGGACAAATTTTTGATTTCAGCCATCAAGGGAATCGTGCCAGACGAAAACTTGATTATGACAGACTACTTCAATCAGGAGTATGACGTTCCGTATGATCAGATGGCGGTGTTGGCAGGTCCGTGTCACGCGGAAGAAGTGGCGATGGAGAAGTTGTCGTACTTGACGTTCGGATGCAAGGACCGGGACAAAGGGAAGGCATTGTGCCAAGAATACAACTCGCTCTATATCGTAGCCAACACAACGGACGACGTGGAGGGGTTAGAGATAGGTTCGGTAATGAAGAACATCTTCGCGATAGCCGCCGGCATTTGCCACGGCTTGAAATACGGGGACAACTTTCAGGCCGTGTTGCTGTCGAACGCCATTCAAGAAATGAACCGATTCACGAACGCCGCGTTCCCCCTTCAGCGCAACTTGAATGAAAGCGCTTACTTAGGTGACTTGTTGGTGACTTCGTATTCGAAGTTCTCGAGGAATCGATTGTTCGGCACGATGATAGGAAAAGGTTACAGCGTGAAAGCGGCGCAAATGGAGATGGAGATGATTGCCGAGGGATATTACTCAACGGCGTGCGTTCATCAGATGAATGATCGTTTTCACGTGAATTTGCCTATTACAGATGCCGTGTTCAACATTCTGTATAATCACATTTCGGCAGCGATAGAGATGCGGGAATTGGGAACGAAGTTGAGGTAAGCTCGTTGTAAACGAAAAAGGAGAATTGCCAGAAAAAAGTGAAAGTATGTTGCAGAACATACGTCAAGAAATTGATAAAAGGTGACGTTTTTCGTAAGTTTGCATGATAAAAACACACATAAACACACAATCAGCAAACTTAGAAAACATGGAACACATTTCACTTTCGTACGAGAAAGCCCTTGGCAGCATCAGCCAAGCGCAGATAGAAGCGTTGCAACCCGAGATAGAAAAAGCACAAGCCGCCTTGGAAAACGGCACGGGAAAGGGCAATGACTTTTTGGGATGGTTGCATTTGCCATCGAGCATCACCGAGGCTTTTCTTGACGAAATCATAGCGACAGCAAAAGGGTTGCGGGAGACGTGTGACGCCATTGTCGTGGCAGGAATCGGAGGCAGCTACTTGGGAGCGAAAGCCGTGATAGAGGCACTGAACGATTCATTCGGAGCCTTGAAAACAAAGAAAGGTCCGTCAATCCTGTTTGCCGGCAACAACATTTCGGAAGACTATCTGGCAGAGTTGATGGACTTGTTGAAAGATAAGCGTTTCGGCATCATCAACATATCGAAGAGCGGCACAACGACGGAAACAGCATTGACATTCAGACTGCTGAAGACGCAAGCGGAACAACAAATGGGCAAGGCGGAAGCCGTGAAACGCATCGTAGCCATCACGGACGCATCGAAAGGAGCCTTGCGCAAATTGTCAACTCAAGAAGGATATAAGACCTTTGTCATTCCGGACAATGTGGGAGGACGATTCTCAGTATTGACACCTGTAGGTTTGTTGCCAATAGCAGCAGCAGGATATGACATCAAGGCGTTGGTGAAGGGCGCGGTAGCCATGGAAGAGGCGACAGGAGCGGACAAAGGTTTGAAAGAGAACATCGCCGCACAGTATGCCGCCGTAAGACAATCACTGTACAGGAGTGGCAAAAAGATTGAGATTTTGGTGAACTATCACCCTAAGTTGCACTACGTTTCAGAATGGTGGAAACAGTTGTATGGCGAGAGCGAAGGAAAGGAAGGAAAGGGATTGTTCCCCGCGTCGGTAGATTTCACCACGGACTTGCATTCGATGGGTCAGTACATCCAAGAGGGAGAGCGCATCCTGTTGGAAACCGTGATTTCAGTGGCGACACCGAACAAGAAAGTGGAGTTTCCACACGATGAGGAGAACCTGGACGGTCTGAACTTCCTGCAAGGCAAGCGCGTGGACGAAGTGAACAAGATGGCGGAGTTGGGAACGCAATTGGCTCACGTAGATGGTGGCGTTCCGAACATGAGAATAGTGATGCCAAGCCTGAACGAATATTATATTGGCGAATTGATTTACTTCTTCGAGCGCGCATGCGGCATAAGCGGCTACTTGGAAGGCGTGAATCCATTTGACCAACCAGGCGTGGAAGCATACAAGAAGAACATGTTCGCCCTGCTGGAAAAACCAGGATATGAAGCGGAAACAAAAGCCATCAAAGCAAGAATCGCCCAGTAGAAGGCGAAAACGATAAGTAGGGGAAGGAGGCGAAGCCCATAGAAAAAAGGACTTCGCCTCCCCCTTGTCATGGGGCAGAAGAAAGAGAAAATGAACATAGACCGAATAAAAGGGGTGCTGTTTGACATGGACGGCGTGTTGTTTGATTCGATGCCGTTGCACGCGAGAGCGTGGGTGATGGCATTTCAACACGTTGGAATGGCGTTCAGCGAAATGGACGTATACAGAAACGAAGGAAGCAGAGGGAGTGACACCGTGCAATATGCCTTCAGAAGGGAAACCGGGCATGAATGCAGCAAGGAGGAAGAAACACGAATATACCAATACAAGAGCCGACAATATGAGAGTTTTCCGGAACCAGAGCCAATGAAAGGCGCAATAGATGTGGTGAGAACACTAAAAGAGCATGGAGTGAACATGACGGTGGTGACCGGGAGCGGCGAAAAAACAACCATAGACCGATTGATACGCTTGTTTGACGGATGCTTTGAACGTGAGAAATTGGTCACGGCAATGGATGTCAAAATAGGCAAACCTCATCCAGAACCTTATCTAAAGGGGCTGGAAAAATTAGGGACGAAGAGAGAGGAAACCATCGTGATAGAAAACGCCCCCATGGGAATCGAGTCAGGCGTGGCAGCCGGAATGTTCACTATCGGCGTAAACACAGGACCGTTAGACGCAAAGGAATTGGCAGCAGCCGGTGCCAACGTGGTGCTCGGGAGCATGAAGGAACTGAACGAGTGGCTACTGAAAGAGGACGATTAGAAAAGCGTGACCCGACGCGCCTCAACAGGCGAAGAGAGAAATACGGACGCAGCAGCAGAGAAACGTTCAGGATTCTCGGTGGTGAGATATTGGACAGTGGCGTTTTTAGAAAGCCGGAGGTCCATTTCAGGATGTCGTTTCAAATAATCGGCAAGGGAATCGGCAACGACAGGTCCTTGGGAAAGAACGCGCACGGAAGGAGGCATGGCCGCCTGAATCTTGGGCAGGAGTAGCGGATAGTGGGTGCAGGCAAGGATGACCGTGTCAAGGAGCGGATCGTCAGCAAGCAATGCGGAAACATCCTGTCGCACGAAGAAATCGGCTCCGGCACTACGGCACTCCCCTGCCTCAACAATAGACGCCCAAAGCAAGCAGGCACGCTGCGCCACGGAGATGTCAGGAAAAAGTTTTTGGAGTTCGAGAGGATAGGAACAAGAAGAGATGGTTCCGAGCGTTCCTAAAACGCCAACGTGGCGCGTATGGCTGATGGTTCCGACGAGTTCAACCGTTGGGCGAATGACCCCCAACACGCGGCGAGAGGGGTCAAGAAGCGGAAGGTCACGTTGCTGGATGTTGCGTAACGCCTTGGCACTGGCCGTGTTGCACGCAAGGATGACCAAAGGGCACCCCATGGAAAACAACTTTCGGACGGACTGGAGCGTGAACTCGTAAACGACGTCGAAGGAGCGATTGCCATAAGGGGCACGAGCATTGTCGCCAAGATAGATATAGTCGTAGTCAGGCAAGCGGCGGACTATGTCATCAAGAATGGTAAGTCCGCCGTAGCCTGAATCAAATATGCCAATGGGAGCTGGCACGGGAAATGGCATCAGTTGTTGGTGAGTGGAGTAAACGGTTGCGCGTTGGCAGGGATGTTGAGTTTCTTACGCACGGAAGAGGTAAGATTCTCAGCCTTGGAGGAGTGGAACAGCAAGACTTGCTCGTCGAGGACATAGGTGTAGCCACCTTCGGAAGAAACAGCATCGATGGCATCCTTCACCGCCTTGTTGATAGGCATCATGAGCGACTCTTGCTTGCGTTGGAGTTGCTCACGCGCTTGCTTTTGGTAGTTGGATATACGCATTTGAAGGGCTTGGAGTTCCGTCTCCTTGTCACGGAGAATAGCCTCATCAGGATTAGGCTGTTCCGTCATTTTTTGATATTCCTCGAGTTTCTTTTGTCCCTCCTCGTTCATTTTGAGGAGCTGGTCTTCCATCTTCTTGCTTTCCGCTTCAAGTTGGGTTTGAGCCTCCTTGACAGGAGGGTAAACAGAGAAAATCTCTTGCGTATTGACAAAGCCTATTTTGACTTCTTGAGCAAACGAAGTGAATGGAAGCGCAATGAGGGAAGCGATTAAAATAATTTTTTTCATGGTTATAATGTTAATTTATGTATTGACAATAGAAAAAATCATTTTGCATAGCCGAGCGCGGTGAGCACTTGGTCAGAAATGTCGATTTTGGGCACAGCATAAATGAGGGAACGGGTGGTGTTCTTGTCAAGGACAAGGGCGTAGCCCTCCTTGTCAGCGATGGACTTGACGGCAGTATAAATCTCGTCCTGAATAGGCTTGAGGAGCGCTGATTGTTTCTTGAAGAGTTCACCGTTTTCACCAAAATATTTGCGTTTGAGTTCTTGCGCTTGTTTTTCTTTTTCGATGATTTCGTTTTCGCGTTTGACTTTCATTTCTGGAGAGAGGAGGGCTATTTCCGTTTGGTAGTTGTCATAGAGCGTCTTAGCCTCGGCATTTACTTTTTCGATTTCAGAACGCCACTTCTGGCTTTCCTTGTCAAGTTGTTCTTGTGCCGTCTCGTAGGCAGGAATCTGTCGAAGGATATAGTTCGCGTCGATGATGGCAACAGCGTTTTTTTGCGCCAGAGAAGGTAATGAGGCGAGGAGAACCAGAGTCAGCAGAGAAATGATTTTTTTCATGGCAATGGTTTTTTGTTGTTTATTTAGTTAAAATTCTTGTCCGATGACAAAAGAGAAGTGAGACCCTGAGTAAGAAGGCGTTTCCTTGACAGTATCAAATCCGTAGCCCCAGTCAACACCCATGAGTCCGAACATAGGGAGGAAGAGTCGGACACCGACACCAGCCGATCGTTTGAGAGAGAACGGATTGAACTTTTCAAAGGCATCCCAACAGTTTCCGCCCTCGGCAAAGCCGAGAACAAAAATGGTGGTGGAGCCTGAGAGAACAAGAGGATAGCGCAGTTCCATGGAAAGACGGGTATAGACGTTACCGTTGTAACCACCCGTGGAGGTGTAAGGGGTCAGGGATCCGGAGGAGTAGCCACGCAATCCGATGACTTCGGTAGAATAAGTGGAATAAGACCCCGACATACCGTCACCACCTACATAAAACGTGCCAAACGGAGACTTGCGATCAGAATTGAAGTAGCCAAGGTAGCCGTAGTCAGCCCGGAACATGAGGACGAGTTTCTGGTCGTTGGTAAGCGGCATAAAGAGTTTGGATTTGAGTTTCCATTTATGGTATTCCAGCCACTTGTAACGTTGTTCATCCTTCATGACGGAGAAATCACGATGGTCCCAGAGGGAATAAGGAGGTGTAAATTCACATCCTATGGAGAAGGTGGAACCAGAGCGGGTGTAGATAGGGTTGTCAATGGAAGACCGCCCGAGGGTGACATCGAAGTTGAAGTTATTAGCGGACCCGTCGGTCATGATGAAGTAGGTCCAGTTCTTGAGGTTGTAGCGGGTGTAGTTGACAGAGGTGGTGAGGGTGAAATAGTCATCAGGCCAAGAAAGACGCTTGCCCAAGCCGAGGGAGACGCCAAAGATGTGAATGTACTTGTCCGGATCAATGTCATAGGCATAGTAAGAGCCGTAGGAAGATGAGGAATAGAGGGAGGAATAGTAGTTAGAGGCATAGACATTGGAACGGGAGGAGACACCGGACTGACGGCTGTAGAATGCGGAGAGGGAAAGTTGGTTAGGTCGCTTTCCGAGGAACCAGTTATCAACAAAGGTACCGGAAAAAGAAGTGTAGTAAGAACCGTTGGTCGTGGCACGGAAGGAGAGCGTTTGCCCCTCGCCTTGAGGGACGATGCGATAGGTGGATGGCTTGAAGATGTTCTGGATGGCGAAGTTCGTGAACTTGAGACCGAGGGAACCGGTAAGTCCCGTCGCACCGTAGCCGAGCGAGGCTTCGACTTGGTCAGAGGATTTGGACTCGAGATTGTAGTTGATGTCAACGGTTCCGTTTTCGGGATCAGGCTGAATGTCAGGAACAATCTTTTCGGGGTCAAAGAATCCCATTTGCGCCACTTCACGCATGGTGCGCATGATGTCGCTCTTGGAGTAAAGTTGACCGGGCTTGGTGCGAAGTTCACGGCGAACGACATGCTCATAAACACGGTCATTGCCATTGACTCCTACCCTATTGATGGTCGCTTGCCGGCCTTCATAGACTCGCATTTCGTAGTCGATGCTGTCAGATTCGACATTGATTTCGACGGGTTCAATGTTGGAGAAGAGATAGCCATTGTCCTGGTAGAGGTTGGAGACGGCATCCTCATCATTGACGAGACGGTCTTGGAGCAGTTTGGCATTGTAGGTATCGCCCGGGGAGATGCGCAACCAAGTGTTGAGTTCATCAGTGGAATAGAGCGTGTTGCCAATCCAGTTGATGGAACGGATGTAGTATTTGTCGCCTTCAGAAATGGTGATGAAGACATCGACACGGTCAGGCTTGTTAGGCGTAGGGCGAACGGAGTCAGCAACGATGACGGCATCACGGAAGCCACGTTCGTTATAGCAGTCAATGATGTTTTGCTTGTCGGTCTCATAGAGGTCCTGGACGAACTTTTTGGTACGGAAGATATTTTTCAGTTTGCCAGTTTCATTGGTTTTCTTCATCGCCTTGTTGAGACGACGACGTGAGACTTGGTTGTTGCCAGTGAAATAGATATTCTTGACCTTGACTTTGTTCCCCTTAGAAACCGTGATAACGACGGAAACGGCGTTGCGGTCGGTATTGTCGGCATGGGTGGAGATACGGACGGCAACGTTGCGGAAGCCTTTCTCCTTGAAGTAGCCAGAGACGACGGTACGGGTCTGGTCTTCAAAGTTGGTCGTGTATTGTCCGCCTCGGGTGAGGGCAATTTGGGTTTCAAGGTCTTCACGTTCACTCTTTTTGCATCCTCGGAAGGAGATGTCGGTGATTTTAGGTCGCTGACGTAGGATGATGTCAAGAAAGACGTTGTCACCTTCGAACTTAGAGGCAACAATCTTGACATCGTCAAACATGCCTTGCTTCCAAAATTTTTTAATCGCCGATGTTATTTCGTCACCGGGAATGGAGATTTTCTGCCCGACAGAAAGTCCGGAGAATCCGATGATGATGTTGTCATCGTAGGCGGTGGCACCGTGAACCCGAATGTCAGCAACTGTGAATTGGCGCGAAGGGGAAGAATAATCAATCACGTCTTCAGCAAAGGAAAAGGCGGATGACGCGAGGAGAAGCAGGGCGAATAGTATGTGAAGCAGAAATCGATTCATACGGGTGTCGGGAACGAAGTGTCAGCATCTTCAGCGGTGTCACGGACTTGTTGTTCGGTCAGTCCAAAGCGCCGCTGGCGATGTTGGAAGTCTGTGATGGCCTCCAAAAGGTCTTTCCTGCGAAAGTCGGGCCAAAGAACAGGGGTGAAGAAGAGTTCAGTGTAGGCGATTTGCCAGAGGAGGAAGTTGGAAATGCGGAAGTCGCCACCGGTGCGAATGAGGAGGTCGGGGTCCGGTATGTCAGAGGTGGAGAGGTAGGAGGAGACGGTGGAGGGGGTGATGTCATCGGGATTGAGGGTTCCGCTCTTGGCGTCGATGGCGACACGACGGAAGGCATCGGTAATCTCCCACCGAGCGGAGTAGCTGAGCGCGAGTATGAGTGTGAGTCCCGTGCCAGCAGCGGTGTCGGAGACACACTTGTCAAGTCGGGCGCGGACGGGTTCAGACATGCGAGAAAGGTCGCCAATGACATTGAAACGGACGCCGTTTTTGAGCATGGTGGGCGTTTCGTTTTCAATGCTGGTGACGAGGAGGTTCATGAGCGCATGGACTTCGGCGGAAGGTCGGTTCCAGTTTTCGGTGGAGAAGGTGTAGAGGGTGAGGTAGCCGATGCCCATTTCAGCGGCGGCGGTGATGGTGTCACGCACGGCGGCGATGGCGTTTTTGTGTCCTTCGGTACGATCGAGACCGCGTCGGAGGGCCCAACGTCCGTTGCCGTCCATGATGATGGCGATATGTCGAGGCAGGTTGCTGTTCATGAGCGAAAGTGAGTTAAACAATTATCGTGCCTAAGAGTGTTTTTTTCATTTGCAAAATCGTCCTTTTTCACCAATGTCAACACCAAAGTTGATGGCGCAGAGGGAGAACCAGTCCTTGCCCATCCAAGGGCTTCGTTTCTGATAGTCGTAGGGGTTGGAAGCGCCGTCGAACTTGTCGGTGAAGAGTTTGTGGAGCGTCCATTCGACACCGAGATTGAGTCGCTGGAGGATTTTGAATTTGAAGCCAAGAGAGAATGGAAGATTGAACGCAAAAAGCGTGGAGGAGCGGGCGTCCTGAAAGGTATTGAGTCCAAGTCCAAGGGCGATGTAGGGGGAGAAGAATCGAGACCAAAGCAGGGAGTTCATCTGCCCGAAGGGAAAGAAGTTAAATTCCTGTTGCAAGTCAGCGTTGACAACGGTGTTTTCGATGGGACGACGAATGTCAAGCACGGTGCATTGCGCCTTGGTGGAGAAGTGGGCGTTCCAATTGTAGCGGAGATAGGCTCCCCCACCAATGCCGTAAGGTCGGAAAAAGGTTCGGTTGTAATCGCCCATGTAGAAAGCGTAACCCGCCTTGGCACCGACTTCCCAAGGATGCTGGGCGAAAGCGGAGAGCGGGAGGAGAAGGAGAAGAAGTATGTGGGCGAAATTTTTCAGAGTTGAAGGTTAGGAGTTTAGGTTTGAAAGGTCGTAAGGGAGGAGTGAGAGCGCATGGTCTTCCTTACGGGTCATTTCAGCACGTTCGGAGGGTGTTTTGTCATTTTGCCCTGTGAGGTGAAGGATGCCGTGGATGATGACGCGATGGAGTTCCTGAGTGAAGGGAACGGAGAAGAGCGAGGCGTTGGAGCGGACGGTAGGCACGGAGATGAAGATGTCGCCCGAGAGGAGTGAGGAGGAGGAGTAGTCGAAGGTGATGATGTCGGTATAGTAGTCGTGTTGGAGGTATTGGCGGTTGACTTGGAGTATTTTCGGTTCGGAGCAAAAGATGTAGGCAACATCGCCAACGCACTTGCCGTAGAGTTTGGCAACGTTTTTTATCCATGCGGAGACGAGTCGGTGCCTGAAGTCGGGCATGGCGGTGATGGAGTCATCTTTGAGAAAAGAAATCATGGGTGCAAAGATAATGTTTTTGACGGAGAAAGGTGATGGGTAGGGTGTCAGAATTGACGAGGTGTGAGGGAGACGAGGGAGTCGAAACGGGCTTCGAGGGAATCGGCGGCTCGCTTTTCTCGGATTTGGCGTTGGAGTTCGTTTTGAAGTCGCTGGTCGGAAGAGTTACGCCGCTGGCGGATAACGTAGTCGATGGAGTCACGTTTGGCTTGGGACATGAAAGAACGTCGTAGAAGTCCCCCCCAGGTATTGAAGTCCTCACGATAGAGAAGGCCGACACCTTGGGTTGTCTTAGCACCGCCCGAAACGTTGTAGTAGTAGCGGTCGGCCGAATGGGTGTAGGCTTTGGCACGGAGGCGACCGCTGCGCGTGAGTTTGTATTCGATGTCAAGGTCGCCAATGAATGAGCCCGTAGAGGAGTTGTCCGCAGCGGTATTGGCATAGAGGTAGTCATTGCGGTAACCGAGATTGGAGTTGATGACCAGTCGGTTGTTAGGCGCATAGCGTAGCGCCACTTCGTATTCTCCTCCCTGATTGACACCTTGGTCAACATTCCCGACATGGGCATTGAGACCAAGCGATAGTTTGTCGGTGTATTGAGAGAGCAGTTGGTTGAGTTGCCCGCTAACCGTGGATGCCGCCATGGAAGCCATGGAATTGGAAATGGAGGAGGAAGCGGACGTGCTGCTTGAGGAGGAAACATAATCAGGGCGGTAGAACATGCCCAAGACGAGAAGAGAAAGCATTTCACGATTCATGATTTCCTCGGAGGAAACAATGTTAAGAATCTTTCGTTGCAACTCCTCGTCGGAAGGCAATTCGATGCCGAAACTAAGCAGAGGATGCTCCAAAACACCAGAAATGTTCAGGAGACAGTTGACAGGGACATTGGTGCGAGCCACGCCCTCAAGATCGGCATCATAAAGAATGTCAAGCAAAGAAACCGAAGGCAAGTAATACTGAGCAGAAACGTTGACGCGAGCGGCAGTTGGCGCACCAGCGAACTGAATTGTTCCTCCTTGACGAAGAGTAAATTCACGCTGAATGATTTGTTCCAACGTGAATGTATAGCGACCACTCTCCACCTCATAGAGCCCTCCAAGCGTGGCGGAACCCGACTTCGTATCATAACGAACGGTAACAGTTCCGCTTCCCGTGGCTGTCAGTTCGTCACCAGCATCGGAAGTAAGCAAGTGGATAGAGGCGTTAGGGTTAGCCTCAATGTTGAGCAACACCGTCACAGAAGTAGCGGACGGGGTTGGAGCAGAGACATTCTCTTCGAGAAACGAGGCTGAAATGGTATCAGAATGGTCAACATAGGTCAAGAAAGAGGTCGATGTAGTGACCGACGAAGCGGACACAAGCGAAAGGGTGACATTGGTACCAGGGTCGGTGGAAGCGTTGACGGCAATCAAACATGTACCTGGTGACCCCTTGATGGACGCCCGTCCAGTGGCGAATGCCTTGCCGTAATAAAGTCGGTCTGCGGAAGGGGCGAGTGACAGAACACATAACTTTTCTGGCATGATGGCGATGTCGTAGTCAATGTCACGGAAGAACTTGTGGTTGATGACACCACGAACATTTGCCAAATTGCCTTGTTCATCATGCGCCTCAAAGTTATCAAGCAAGATGGCACCCGGACGAATGAAAATGGTGTCAGAAACATTGTAACGCGTGCCCAGCATACCAACAGAGAAAGAAGCGTCATCCAAAATGATATCACCATTGAGTCGAGGTCGTTTGAGTGAACCATAAAAATCAAGTTTGCCACGTGCAACACCAGAAATGCTGTCAATGATTCCGTTCAGATAACGTCGCATGAAACTAACAGGAAGGGAATTGGCATTGGCATGGAAGGAAAGCGTGTCTTGTGTCGGCAGGAAAAATCCCGAGAAATCAAGACAGGGTTCGTTAGAAAAGGCATTTTGAGGAGAAATGGTTCCCTTGATGAGAAGTCGCTTGTCCGTATTGTCCCACCCTGAGCGCAAGGAGACATCACCAAGAATGGCATCATTGACAGAGAAATTGGTAGCATCGGCATTAACATTAAGAGCCATATCACCCAGAGCGGCATAGACCGTCGCATCACCCGTCACACTGCCATCAAGTGAAACGGAAGAAACGCCCAAGAGCCGCATGACATAACCTAAATGAACATCACGCAAACTGAGCATGAGCGAGTCATTGACAGAGGGAGACAGAATACCAGACGCCCGTATGAACTGACGTTCGTGGTCGATAGACAACTTGTCAACACGAACGGAAGAAAAGTCGGTGGCCAGCCGTGAACGATGAACACGCCAAAGATCATCGGTAATCATAAACGTGGAAGGATTAACATCAATGACGGCACGCAAAGAATCAGGTTCAGGACGGGAGAACGTTGTTTGTGCGGAAAGTGAGCCGAAGGTGAGTTGCGGATTGTTCCAATTGACAGAAATGACCGCTTGGTCTTGGAACGCATTGACCATGAGTGCGGCCTCGGCATTGTCAATGACAGTGGACAAGGATGCCGTCAGAATATCAGCCGCGTCATTTCGACAAGAAAGATGGGTGTTGGAAAAAATTCGTTTGCCAAGGCTCAATTGCGAAACATCCATATTTAAAGATGCCTGACCATGACGCTCGTCGAGAAAAGCGGAAAGATGCGCATCAGGAGAAACCGCCATGTCAAGTCCGAAGACCTCGAACAAAGCATTCGGGGAAAAATCAGAGACTTCAAGATTAGCCAGACAATAGTCGTCACTTTGAATATCACTATTATTCGTAGGGAAAACTGAAGGCAGGAATGCAGACAAATAATTTTTGAAAGACGGCAACAATTGCGACAATGAATATTTGCCCGTGAGTTGCGCCTTGGCAACAGGAGAAGAAAAAAGAAGAGAATCATCACCACTTGACGGATCGGAAGAAGAACGTAGCGAAACATTGCTAAGACGGAGTGACTTATCCTCGCCCGAAAAACGAATATAGGAAGCAAGAATATCTAATTCCGGCCTCTTGTCAAAAACAAAACTTCCGCCAAGTTCCGTTGTAATGTTCAAGGAGGGTTGAGATTTTATCAGATGAACAGAATAGGGTCGAAAAGCCGATATTTTCAAATTGAAATCTGTGGACTTGACAGACGAGAGAGCCAATTGCCCAGAAAGATCAGCAGTTGCGTTGGGGTCACGAGATTTCAGATTATAGTTCAGAAAATCCGATTGATAGGAGCCATCGAACGAAATGTCATGATAAGCGTAGTCTTTGTAAACAATGGAATGAACAATACCGTCGAAGGTGGCATGAAGACCAGATGCTGTTTGGTTTGTCGCAGATGCTGAAACGGAGGTAGAAATCGTTCCCAAAGACGGTGTGCCCAACATTTTTCCGAGATTGAAACCTGAAGACGCAACTGAGGCTTGGTAGGAAATGCCTTTGTTCTTTTCAGGAACGGAATAAGCGGCATCAACACGAAGATTGCCGAGGTCGGTAGAGACGTCGAGAGAGGCGGAAAGCGAGGAAAGAGGACCCGACACACTACCTGTGGAAGTAACGGAACCTAAACGACGAATAGGTTCAGGAAGTTGGAAAGGTTTGGCAAGGGTGCGGGCGAGCAAATCCTGAAGACGAGGTGGAGAGGTTCGCATTTGCTGTATGCGAAGGTCAAGAAGGGCGGTTCGCCAAGACGGAAGCCCTGTCAACTCAATGTCCGCAACGAGATCAAGTCCTTCATTCCAAACGAGAGAAGGAATGGTAAGGTGCATGTCCGAGAGCGTTCCCGAAAAACGAGCGGAGAGGTCAAACTCATCACGCCGAGAGGCAAGAACAGGAGCCCAATGGGACGCATCAACAAGAGCAACATGAGAGGGTCGGAGAATGAAAGAGCAAGGGACACGACGAACATTGAAGGAGCGATGAGTAGTGCCGTCAGGAAGAGGAACGGTATCCCAACAATGGGAGTAATCGGCAGTTATGGAATCAAGAGTGACTGATGAGAGAGGGGTAAGGAGACGAACATCGGTTATGAGAGCATTCTTACCTGTGGCTTGGAGGTGAGCGGTAAAGAGGTTGATGCGGACACCAGATTTTTCTGTGGCGGAAAGGTTGTGAATTTGGACATCAAGGAGTCCCTTATGGTAATCATAGAGAGAAATATCAGCATTGATGTGACTAATGTCAAGATCCCAATGGTTGAAAAGATTCGGAGAAGGAGAAAGTGGCGCAGTGGCACGCCGCATGGTGTAGCGACAATCGCGAAGAGAGAGAGAGGAGACTTGAAGGACAAGTCGAGAGGAAGATTTCTTTTTCTTCTTGTTCGAGCGAAAAGCGTCGATAAGGTCATAGAGATTGAGTCGGGAAGTTTGATCCCACGCAAGATGAAAATGAGCGGAAGAGAGGGTAACGGAAGTAATGGTGAGTGTGCGTGAGGTAAGCAGTCGGAGAGGCGAAATCGACACGGAGAGGCTGGGAGCAGAGAGTATGGTGTCAGAATGGGAATCAAGGATGAGGACATCACGAAGAGAAAGGGACGAAAGGGGTGTCAGGCGGACGGCGGAAATTTGTACCTTCGCGCCACAACGCTCATTAAGAATGGAGACAACATGCGAAACAAGAAATCGCTGCACGGGCGGGGCAACGATAAGTGCGTAGAGAAGAGCGAAGAGGGCAAGGATGGAGACGGAGAGAATGGATAATATTTTGAGTAGTTTTCGCAGGAAACGAAGCTGTGAATAGTGAACAATGAATAATGATTGCAAAGGTATGAAAAGTTTTGAGGAAAAGGAGTTGAAGAGCGGTTTGTTGTTGGCGATAGAGTCATCATGCGACGACACGTCGGTGGCGGTGATGAGGGGCAGGCGGCTGCTGTGCCAGAAGACGGCGAGCCAGGCAGTGCACGAGCAATATGGCGGCGTAGTTCCAGAGGCGGCGAGCAGGGCGCACCTGGCGAATATTGTTCCGACGGTGGCGGTGACGCTGGCAGAGGCGGGGGTGAAGATGGAGGAGATAGGGGCAGTGGCGGTGACGAGGGGTCCGGGGCTGATGGGGTCGCTGCTGGTGGGGGTGTCGTTCGCGAAGGGTTTGGCACAGGGGTTGAGGGTGCCGTTGATAGAAGTAAATCACTTACAGGCGCACGTGATGGCGAACTTCGTTGAGGAGGAGGGAGTGGAAAAGAGATGTCCTGAGTTTCCGTTCCTGTGCCTGTTGGTGAGCGGGGGAAATTCGCAGATAGTGCTGGTGAGAGGTCCTGGGGAAATGGAGATAGTGGGGGCAACGATAGACGACGCAGCGGGCGAGGCGATGGACAAGTGTGCGAGGGTGATGGGGCTGCCCTATCCCGGCGGTCCGGTGGTTGACAAGTTGGCGAAAGAGGGCGACGCAGGGGCGTTCGAGTTGGCCAGGCCGAGGGTAGGCGGTTTGGATTTTTCGTTCAGCGGGTTGAAGACTTCATTTCTGTACCTGTTGAGGGACAAACTGAAGGAGAACGAGAATTTCATAAGGGAGAGGGAGAAGGATTTGTGCGCATCGCTGCAGCGGACGGTGGTGGACATTCTGTTGGAGAAGATGGAGAGGGCGATAGCGGAGCACGAGGAGGTGAAGGACGTGGCGTTAGCGGGTGGCGTTTCAGCAAATTCGGAGTTGAGAAGGAGGTTTGAGGAGTTGGCTGAGAGGAGCGGTAGGCGTTGTCACGTTCCACCATTGCGCTTCACGACGGACAACGCAGCGATGGTGGGAGCGGCGGCAGCGTGGAAGGCAGACCGCGGAGAGTTCGCATCGTTAGGGATGGCTCCGTACGCAAGGGTGAGAATCAATGAACAGTGAACAATGAAGATTGAACGATGAAATGTGAAAAATGGCTAAGGAGAGCGGACCAGTGGAGGAGAAATCATAACGCGTTGATGTTCATAATCGCGCTGTTGTTGGGTAACGCAGTTTGGAAGTGGGCGATAAGGGAAGGGATGAACGGTGAGCCGACACTGCTGGGGACATGGGAGATGAGTTGGGCGTTCGACTGGGCGGTGAGATGGACGACAACGCTGTCAGGGAAAACGTTGGGGATGATGCTGGACGGGACAAAGATGATTGGCGAGAATGGCATAGGCTTCGCGAACGGACTTGGAATAGAGGTGGTGTGGGGTTGCACGGCTGTGAAGCAGTCGGTTCTGTTCGGAGCGGTGATGGCGGTGAGCGCAGGCGGGTGGAGAAGATGGGGGTATATGGTGATATGCTGGGTTGTAATTTTCTTCCTGAATGCGGGTCGAATCGTTTTGATAGGTTTGGTGGTGGGGACGAGTCCGAGTTGGGAGCCAACGGTGCATGACTGGGTGATGAAGTACGGTTTTTACGCATGCCTGTTCGCACTGTGGCTGGTTTGGCAAGAGAGGGAGAGAAGGTCAATGAAGAATGAACAATAAAATATGAAGAATGAGGAGTTGTTTGTGCATAGATCAAGGGAACGGGCATTGCCACATGGGGTGGTTTGAGAACGGGACGTTGGTGAGAAGACGGAGCGTGAGGAACGAGGAGGCAGAGGAGGTGTTGAAGTGTCTGGAGGGAGAGATGACGAATGAAATCATATATTGCTCGGTAAGTAAGGAGGAGACGGCACTGAGGAGGCAGTTGGAGAGGTTGAGGGCTGGACGCCTTGTGGCAGTGGGAAAGGACACTCCGCTGCCAATAGAGGTGAGATACAGTCGTGATGAAATGGGAGGTGACAGAGTGGCGGCAGCGGTGGGAGCATACAAGAGGCACAAGGGGAGAAATGTTCTGGTGGTGGATTTGGGAACGGCGATAACGTATGACGTGGTGACAGAGGACGGGAAACTGGAAGGAGGGAACATAGCCCCAGGGTTGCAAATGAGACTGGACGCGCTGCACGAGAGGACAGACCGCCTGAGGAGGGTGGAGGTCGGAGGCGAGGTGAGTCTGATTGGACGAGGAACGGAGGAGGCAATCAGGAACGGCGTGGTGAACGGGATTGAGTTTGAGATCACGGGTTACGCAGAGGAGTTGAGAAGGAGGGGGGCGAAGGATTTGATGGTGATTTTGACGGGAGGAGACGGCAAATATTTTGAAAAGCGAATGAAAAGTAAGATATTTGCACAAAGAAAAATAGAGTTGGTTTACGAGGAGGATTTGGTATTGGAGGGTTTGAACGCTATTATAGAATGCAGTTAGCAGTGAATAGGAAGGTATATATATTGCTTGTCGCAATAATAGGAATAAGCGAGATGTTGGCGGCACAGAACAACACGAACTCGCCATATACGAGGTTTGGTTACGGAGAGTTGGCGAAAGCGGCAAGCGGCAGGAACAAGGATATGGGTGGCATCGGAATAGGAAGTCGTGAACGTGACGGTGTGAATATTCTGAACCCGGCTTCATATAACAGCATAGATTCGTTGTCGTTCATCTTTGAAGCCAGCGTGATGGGAAAGTTCTCAAATTTTGAGAACGGAGACGGGAAAAAGGAGCACAAGTTCACGGGGAATCTTGAATTTTTAGGGATGCGTTTCCCGATAGGAAAATGGGCAGCCGCAAGCGCAGGAATCGCTCCGTATAGCTATGTCGGCTATGACTTTCCACAGACAGGAGAGGTTGAAATCAACACGTCGGGTGGTGGTACGAAGACGGTGAATTACACTCGAAACTTTGAAGGCGAAGGCGGGATCAACAAGATTTACTTAGGATTGGCGGGAAAACTGGGCAAACACCTATCAGTCGGCGCAAACGTGTATTACTTGTTCGGAGACATCACGCACACACGTCAGGTGACCTTTGACGCTACTTACGGAACGTTTTTTTCAACATTGCAAAACAACAGGTTGCACGTTTCGGACTTTAACGCCACGTATGGTTTGCAGTATTTCACTCCCGTAGGTCGTCAACACTATTTGACCGTGGGATTGACGGCAGAGTTGAAGAACACGATGGGTGGAAACTACGCAATAGAGACCTCGACAATAGACACGGTGGAGGAAAAGAACAAAGGACGCTTTGAGAGTCCATTGGCAATAGGGGTCGGTGTAAGTTATAAATTCAAGAACGTGTTGACGTTGGCTGCGGACTATCGCTACGAAGGTTGGAAGGATTGCCAATATTTCGGTCTCAAGGACACCCTAAGCAACAGGCACGAGATATGCGCCGGAGCGGAATGGACCCCGGAGGCGTATTCCAAGAATTTTTTAAAAAGATTGAGTTATAGAGTCGGCGCACACGTTTCAAAAGGATATTTGGACATAGAAGGAGGCGGATTGAATAATTATGGCATAACTTTTGGAATAGGAATACCGACAAGGGGCGGTCGCTCAATGTTGAATATAGGAGGAGAATATGGTCGGTTGGGCAACAACAGCCACGGTCAGATAAGCGAGCAGTATTGGAAAATCAATCTGTCCGCATCAATAAAGGAGATATGGTTCTTCAAACGCCAATTTGAATAAACGAGAATCTTAAAAATCGAAGAATATGAAAACAATGAAATTGTTAATGGGTGCCGCAGCAATGGCATTGTCATTAAACGCCGTAGGACAAGCAGAAACCGCGAGTGACGAAGTAAGGGAGCAATGCAAGGCGAACAGCAGCATGTTCTATCAGTTTGCGAAAGTCGGAAACTATTCGGACGCATATCAACCTTGGTTTCAACTCTATAATAATTGTCCAGATTACACAAAAAACATCTACATTTTCGGTCCTGACATTGTCAAAGCAAAAATAAAAGCGGAGACTGACGAGGCAAAGAAACAAGAATTGACAGACTTGTTGTTGAAGGTGTACGACAGCCGCATGCAGCACTATGGGAATGACAAGAATTATCCAACAGCCGTGATTCGATATATCAAGGCGAATGATTACGTATATCTGACTACTCCTAAGGACGCATACAAGAAAGAGGCTTACGGATGGTATAACCAATCAATTGGTGAATTGGGCAACAAGATGGACGCCGGCGCCTTGCAGAATTACATGTATGTAGCGACCAATTTGTATAAAGGGAAGATGATTACGGTAGAAGAATTCATTGGCGACTATAATAAGACGGCGGACATTCTGAACGCACAAATAGCGGACACCACGAACGCAAACGCCGCGACGGTGGCACAAGTAAAAAACTATATTGATCAATTGGCAGCATCGACAGGCGCATTGAACGGAAAGACGCTGGACAATATTTACGCTTCTCAGATTGATGGCAAGAAAGCAGACTTGGACTATCTGACGAACCTCTTGAACCTGTACAAGAGTGTTGGCGCAATTCAAACTCCAGTGTATTACAAGGCTTCGGAGTACGCCTACAAAATACGTCCAACGGAAGAAAGCGCAGTGGGACTTGCGGGAAAATATCAAAACGAAAAAGATTACGTCAAGGCCATATACTACTTGGAGGGTGCCATTGGATTGTCCACGAGCAACGACAAGAAGGCAGATTACGAGTTGCAAATTGCCTATTTGGAACGAACAAGGGGTATGAAATCGGAGGCTCGCGCCCACGCACGCAAATCACTTGAATATGCCCCTTCACAAGGAGAGCCTCACTTGTTGATTGGTGACTTGTATGCCAGCTCGACCGGTATTTATTCAGATCCGGTTTTGGCGAAGACGGTTTATTGGGTCGCCGTAGATGAATATCAGAAAGCGAAGCAGGACCCATCGTGCGCATCGAAAGCACAAGGTCGCATTAACAAGTATTCGTCGCTGTTTCCAGCAGACAATGATATCTTCATGCATCCAGACCTGAACAAGGGTCAATCGTACACCGTAGGCGGATGGATTGGCGTAAGCACAACATGCCGTTAAGGGAAGAAAAGAGCATAGTGAAAGGATACCGCATAAAAAATAAACAACTGATAACCGCTCCGCTGAAAATAGCGGTAGCGGTTGTCAGTTTGTTAATGTGCGCAATAAGTTGCGGAAACAAAAACACATCATTCGGAGAAGTAACGACCCCCCGAGAAAAGCAAGCGCAACTGTCGGCTGACAGCGTTTCAACACTGATTTCGGATAGTGGAATAACAAAATATCGAATTTCAACGATTAGGTGGCTTATTTTTGACAAATCGAAAGAGCCGTATTGGTTCTTCCCCAAGGGGTTACGATTTGAAAAATTTGATACCGTCTTCAATGTGGATGCGACGATGTGGGCAGATACCGCCATTTTTTACCAACCGAGAAACCTTTGGGAGTTCAGGGGGAATGTCGAGGTCAGCAATACCCAAGACGAGCATTTCAGCACGACACAGTTTTTTTGGGACAATAACCAAGAGCGGTTCTACACGGAGAAGAAGATTCGCATAAGACAGGCAGACAAAATAATAGAAGGAATTGGATTTGAATCCAATTCAAGTTTGACGGATTACACAATAAAACATCCGACAGGAATATTTCCAATAGAAAGTGAAGACCTGGTCGGAGGGGAAAAGGACGAGAAGGTTGATTAAGGGGAAGGAATGACAAGTTTGGTAATCATAATAATCGTTTCGTTGCTTTTCTCCGGATTCTTCTCGGGAATGGAGATTGCGTTCGTGTCGGCAGACCGGTTGAAATTTGAGTTGGACAAGGAAAAACCAACGATATCGAACGCCATCATCGGTTATCTGTTCAAAAATTCACAACAGTTTATTTCAACCATTCTGGTCGGGAATAATATAGCCCTTGTCATTTACGGATTACAAATGGCAAAACTGTTGGAAGGTCCGTTAGCGACAATCAGTGACAACGAATTTGTCATTTTGTTGTTACAAACCGTCATTTCGACCGCAATCGTACTTATAACAGGAGAGTTCTTGCCTAAGACAATATTTAGAGTAAATCCGAACTTGTGGCTACAAGTGTTCGCATTCCCCATATTGTGTTGCTATGTCATGCTCTACCCTATCGCGAAGTTGAGCACGTTTATCTCCATGACATGTTTGAAAATAGCAGGCGTGAAAGATGACCGCAATTCTAAACACGGCTTTACGAAAGTAGATTTGCAATACTGGTTTGAAGAGAACTTGGAAAAAGCGGACGAACAGACCATGGAAAGTGAAGTCAAGTATTTCAAGAACGCCTTGGACTTTTCATCCGTACGATTGAGAGACTGCATGATACCAAGAAATGAGATTGTCGCATTGGAAGAAGGGACAAATGTTGACATCTTGCGCAACAAGTTTGTAGAAACCGGCTTGTCGAAAATCATCATATTTCATGAAAGCATAGACAACGTGCTTGGCTATATACATTCGTCTGAAATGTTCAGAGACGCATCACATTGGAAAAGGCATATAATTCAAATACCAATCGTTCCGGAGACGATGTCAGCGAATCGCTTGATGGAAATGATGGTCAAGAAAAAGAAAAGCATGGCGGTGGTCGTGGATGAGTTTGGCGGAACGTCAGGCATCGTGACTCACGAGGACATTCTGGAAGAAATAGTCGGAGAGATAGAGGACGAGCATGACAACAGTCGTTTGATAGCGCGTCAAGTTTCAGAAAACACCTATGTCATATCAGGAAGGATGGAAATTGACGCTATCAATCAGATGTTTAATCTGTCATTGCCAGAAAATGAAGAATACGTAACCATAGCAGGTCTTGTCCTGCATGAGTATGAAGACTTTCCGAAGACAAATGAAGTGGTGAAATTCGGCAACTTCAAGGTAAAAATCCTGAAAGAGACAGACAATAAAATAGAACTTGTCAAACTATTTGTGGAAGACAAAGAGGACTAAGAAAGACAAAGAGCAAAGAAAATTATCATATCAGACAATAGTAAATAACACTTCGATTATTAAATATTCGTATCTTCGCACGTAATTTTGTAAAAACAACAAATAAAAAAATGGCAACACTTGAACGCATTCGTAGTAAGGGTATTTTTCTTTTGATAGTGATTGGTCTCGCCATGTTAGCGTTTATCATTGGCGACTTTTTGAATAACTCATCATCTTTTTTTAATCAAAATCGAACCTATGTTGGTGAGATTGATGGAACGCCTGTAAAATATGAAGAGTTTCAGTCAAACATAGACGAAATGACTGATTTCTACAAAGTTGAGTATGGCACCAACACGTTGGATGAGCGTACAAATGAAAGTATCAGAGAATCAGCGTGGCAAAATATATTGAGCACACGATTGACCGAATGCGAAACAGAGAAATTAGGTTTGGTGGTAAATGACAACGAACTGAATGACGCTCTCATTGGCGAACGTCCAGATCCAAGCATCATGCAACTTCGTGTGTTTGCAAATCCTGAAACCGGTCGATTTGACAGGAATCAATTGATTAGCATTATCAACCAATTGAACAACGAGCCAAGTGACCCATCTCAATATGAACAATATCAATTGTTGAATAACTATTGGAACTATTGCAAAAGATTTGTGAAGAATAGCCGTTTGATACAGAAATACAATGTATTGCTGCAAAAGGGTATTAACACGACGACGTTAGAAGCAAAACTTGCTTACGACAGCAAGAAGAACATAAACGATGTGATTTACGTAGAAAAGACATTCGCATCGGTTGCCAATGATAAAATTGAAATCAGCGACAAAGAAATGTCCGCACGATATGAAGCGGAAAAAGAACGCTATAAGTTGCGTGAGGAAAGTCGCGACATAAAATTGGTAGCAATAGAAAACAAGCCTTCAGAAGAGGATTTCCAAAGTGCGGAGAAATGGATAAACGGGTTAAAAGAAGAATTTAGCACCATAAACAAGAACGAGATAGCAACGTTCGTAAATACAAACTCGAACACGTATGTAGATGAAGCCGTTCCTGAAAGTGAAATCGCACCGGAATTGAGGTCGTTCGCTTTCAGCGGAAGCGCAGGTCAGGTGATGGGTCCGCAACTGTTTGGGAACACGTATAAAATGGCTCGCATAGTAGAGAACAATATCTTGCAACCAGATAGCATCACCATCCAATATCTCGGAGTGCAACAGAACACAAAAGAAGCCACGGAGAAAACGGCAGATAGCATTATCGCAGTCGTAAATAACGGAACCGCATTCGCTTCAGTCAATGGAAGTCAAGAACAAACATTGTTGACTTTCAATAACCCACAAAACAAGGACTTGATTGAACAATGCTTGGCAAATCCTGTCGGAAAAGTATTCAAATTTGAACCAGGAAACGGTGCCATATTTATTGTTCAAGTAAATAAAAAAGCGCAAGCGAAACCGATGGTAAAACTTGCCGTAATCAATTCTGAAGTTCGCCCAAGCAAGACAACAACGTCAAACAATTATAACGCAGCAAAAACCTTTGCCGCAAGCACAAGAGACAGCGAGAACTTTGACGAAGTTGCAGTTAAAAACGGATATGGCGTTCAACCATTGACAGGAATCAACGCAAACGCACCTCGCCTGATGAATTTGGACAATTCGCGTGACATTGTAAAATGGGCATTTAATGAAAAAATTCAAGAAGGAGACGTTTCTGATGTATTTGACTGTGGAGACATCTTTGTCATAGCACAAGTCAATTCTATAAATAAGAAAGGCTATCTGACGATGGAGAACGAAATGGTTAGCGCCAACGTTCGCAATTTGATTCTAAATGACAAGAAAGCAGAAATCATAGCCAAGGAGATGAGCGGTTCCAAATCAGTAACGGAACTGGCAGAGCGTTTGAATCTGAAAGTGGATAGCGCAACTGCCATAAACTTCGCATCATCGACATTTGGAAGCGCAGGCTATGAACCACGCATAGTCGCTTCCGCCTCACTTGCGAAGAAAGGTGTCGTTTCAGTTCCTTTAAAGGGCGAGAATGGCGTATTTGTTTACCAAGTCATTGAACAAAAAGAAACAGAGGCTCCATTTGTCGCAGAAACAGAAAAACAAACCATCACGACACAAAGTCTCTATGGCGTTTACAACGCATTGGAAGCCGTAATGAACGAGATTGAAGTGACTGACAATCGTTCAAACTTCTTCTAACGACGCAAATGGAATCTCCCCTACTCGGGAAAAATAGTACGGAATTGAAGTCCCTTGTCGAAGACTTGGGACTTCCTTCGTTTACTGCGAAACAGTTATCACAATGGATTTACGGCAAAAGAGTCAGAACGATTGACGAATGTAGCAACATCTCGAACAAGAATCGGGAACTACTGAAACAGCACTACGTCATAGGCAGACATGAAGCCGAGAAACAAGCCGTATCAAAGGACGGTACCATAAAGTACCTTTATGGTACAAAGTCCGGGGCAATAGAAAGCGTTTATATTCCAGACGGAGACCGCGCCACCTTATGCGTATCCTCGCAAGTCGGATGCAAAATGCATTGTTCCTTTTGCGCCACGGGACAAATGGGATTTCTCGGTCAGTTGACAACAGATGAGATTTTGAATCAAATCTTATCCACCCCAAGATTCGAGACCTTGACAAACATTGTGTTCATGGGTATGGGAGAACCTATGGACAACTACGACAACGTGTTACGGGCATTGGATGTGATGACAAATCCGGATTACGGATTGGGTTGGAGTCCAAGAAGAATAACAGTATCAACTGTTGGCATCACGCCTAAGGTGATAAAGTTTCTGAAAGAATCGGAATGCCACCTTGCCATTTCATTACACAATCCATTTTCATCTGAGCGCGCGGAACGAATGCCCGTGGAAAGGGCCTATCCTATTCACGATTTGATTGAGCAATTAACCGCATTTGATTTTAGTCATCAGAGGAGGCTTTCTTTTGAGTACACCTTATTTGACGGATGGAACGACACAACAAGACATTCGGTCGCCCTTGTCCGAATGCTGAAGAACTTAGACTGTCGAGTAAACCTTATTCGATACCACTCCATCGGAGACGCAAAAATCAAGGGGTCAAACCAAGATAGAGCCGTGATGTTTCAAGACTATCTGAATAATCATGGCATAACAGCCACGATAAGAAAGTCACGAGGAGAAGACATATCCGCCGCATGTGGACTTCTTGCAACTCAAAATAAAGAATAAGATTATGAAATCGATAAAGTACGTATTATTTGCTCTTGCCTTTTCATTGCTTTTCGTGTCGTGCGAGAAAGGACGTTTTTTGACATCAATCACAGGAAGCCCGTTTGAAGTTCTTGTTGTCGCAAATAATGACATTTGGAAATCAAATATAGGGCATCAATTGTTAGACTCGCTCACGACACCCATGCGAGGTATGCCTCAAAGAGAACCCAGCCTGAGCATTTCGCATTGCACGGAGAATCAATTCACCTCAATGCTAAAACCAACAAGAAACATCTTGATTGTTCAAATTGACTCTGCGCACTATACGAAAGCTAACCTGATTGTTTCAAAGAACAAGTGGGCTCGACCTCAATATATAGCCAAATTGGTAGCACCATGCAAAGACTCGATTGCCAGTTTCTTGACAAACAGAGGCGGACAGATTACTGAATTCTTCGTTCAAGCAGAACGAGAAAGAGAGATAGCATATTTGCGAAAGAAATACAATCGCCAACTCTCACGAATGGTATATGAAAAATTAGGGATGCAAATCAATGTCCCTTCGACTTTAACCTTATATAAATGGAGCGAAGACTCCAGCGCAATTTGGTTGTCAACCGGAGCAACCAACGTTAGACAAGACTTGGTCATATACACCTATCCCTATACAAATACCAGCCAATTAACCTTGGAAAATCTTAACGCAAAAAGAGACAGCGTCCTGAAGACACTGATTCCCGGACCGGTGGATGGGTCATATATGGGAACTGAATACAGAGTCAGTCCTCCAGAAATGAAGGTACTAAATCTCGAAGGAAAATTTTGCGCAGAAATCAAGGGTCTGTGGCGTGTTCAAGGAAAAACGATGATGGGCGGACCTTATGTTTCACACACCATGGTAGAAGAAACAACCAACAGAATTGTCACCATTGAAGGGTTCGTTTATGCTCCACAACAAAGCAAACGCAATGCCATTCGACAAATTGAAGCAGCCACATACACCTTATCACTGCCTGCCGTGGCAAACGCCGTCATCGTAACGGGCGACAAAGAAGAACAGAAAGAATAATTCATGCGGAACACCTTAAGTAAAACAATATCGTTTCTTAGATACCTGAAACACGCCAAATACCGCCATGGATTTAGCGTACACTCCCCATTTGCCTATCAACTTATCACAGAAGTATTTGAAGAAGAAAATCCTTATTACATATATAAGGTATTAGAAGAACGCCGCAAGACGTTGAGGAAAGATAAGACACTTATTGACGTTACCGATTACGGGACAAGACCTTCTGGGGAAAGAAGCATTAGCGAGATTGCAAAACGCTCAATAAAGAACAAACGCTACGCCCAATTAATATTTAGAATCGCGAATTACTTTCAACCTGAAACAGTAATTGAACTTGGGACTTCACTTGGCATTACCACAGCCTATCTTGCGAAAGGAACCCCCAAAGGACAAGTTCATAGTTATGAAGGAAGTTCCAATCTTATAAAGATCGCAAAGGAAACAGCAAAAATCGCAAAAGCATCAAACGTCACATTCCACGAAGGAAACATAGATGACATATTAAAAAAAACGTTAAATACGTTAAAACAAGTAGATTTCGCATTTCTTGACGCCAACCATACAGGCGAGGCGACATTAAGATATTTTAACATCCTAAAAGAGAAGGCCACAACAAACAGTGTATTTGTCATTGACGATATACACGCATCTGAGGAGATGGAAAAATCCTGGAATCAAATTATAAAAGAAAAAAAAGTGAGAGTTACGTTTGATTTCTTTACGATGGGGATTCTTTTCTTTAACGAGGAATTGCAAAAACAAGATTATATATATAATTTTTAACATTTTGGACTCATAACACACGTAAACAGTGTTTTAGAGCGAAATAGAATCATAAAAAAGTAAAAAAAAACAACAAAAAATAATTTTTTTTTGCATTTCGCGTTGTTTAATTATAATTTTATAATAAATTTGCACACGGAAATTTAGTGCATTAATCTCTAAAAACGAGTTAGGATTATGTATTGGACGTTGGAGTTGGCATCGAAGTTGGAGGATGCCCCTTGGCCTGCAACCAAGGATGAGTTAATTGACTATGCGGTTCGTTCAGGAGCTCCGCTTGAAGTGATAGAAAACTTGCGAGAGATAGAAGACGAAGGAGATGTTTATGAAAGCATTGAGGACATTTGGCCAGACTATCCAAGCAAAGAGGATTTTTTCTTTAACGAAGAAGAATACTAAGTATAAAAGGCATAAACAATAAAAAAGCGATTTTATTGTCAAAAATGAAATACTGAATAACGGACACGAAGACAGAAAAAGCGCCACATGAACCGACTGACCAGAAACGTGATAATGGCGACCACGATAATATCGATGGTATTTGCGGGAAAAGCGCAATCGCAATATGACGCACAAGCCAGTCAGTACATGTTCCTTCCTGAAGCGTTTAATCCGGCGACGGTAGCAGCCAACGAGCGTTACAACGCTGTTGGATTGTACAGAATGCAATGGGCGGGAATGGATGGCGGACCAAAATCCATGTTCTTTGCGGTCAGCGCACCGGTGACCTTGTTGAAACAAAAACACGGCATTGGGGTTATCTTTAAGGATGACGAGGCGGGAGCATTCTCGACGCAGGCGGTGACGCTACAATACGCTTTTAAGTACAAACTTAGATATGGCGTATTGAAATTAGGCACAGATATAGGATTCATGAACCAGTCCATCTCTTCGGACAGCTTAAATCTGTTGGACGGCACGGACGAATATCACCATGCGTCGGATGTCGCCATTCCAACCACATCGGCAAATGCGATGGCATTTGACGTGGGTGTCGGGGCGACATTTCAAGCGGAGGATTTTTATGTTGGTTTCTCGACCACACATTTAACAAACCCCACGTTTGACATCGATGAACGAGTGACAACCAGCGTAGGGATAGCCTCCTATCTGACTGGAGGTTACACTTACACGTTACCTAATCCACGCTACACGTTGAATGCGGACATCATGTACAAGACTGACTACCACGATTGGCAATTAGACTTGGACGTACGAGTTGAGCAAGATGAACAATGGTATTTGGGAGCAGGCTGGCGTATTCAATCCGCTCTCGTCCTTTTTGGAGGTTTGAATATCTACAACGGATTGTCGATTGGATATTCATTCGACTTGTCCACGACGAAACTGATAGCAGGGAACTACGGCTCACACGAGTTGTTCTTGCGGTATAGTTTCTTGTTAGGCAAGAAGAAAGCCAACAAATACAAGAGTGTCCGCATTCTATAGAATCTATGCAAAAACACAAATAGAAGACAGAAAACAAATTAGTAGTAAGAATATGAAAAAGTTACTCTTATTTTCAGCAGGACTGCTCACTCTCGTAGGGTGTGGCGGCGGTCAAGGCAACGGGGAATTGACCGGTGTCTATTCGCGAGGATGGTCCGATCCGACTCCGTTTGGCATGGTGTTTATCAATCGTGGATCATTCACCACGGGTAACAATGACCAAGAGGCGAACTGGGCTATGAACTCACAGTCTAAAACCGTATCGGTAGATGCCTTTTGGATGGACGAAACAGAGATCACCAATGGTGAATATCGTCAGTTCATCAACTATGTCCGTGACTCTGTGGCATTGGAACGCTTGGCAGACCCTGCGATCGGAGGTGACGAGTCCTTTAAGATTACCCAAGACAAGAAGGGTAACGAAGTAACTCCTCATTTGAACTGGGACAAGGAAATTCCATGGGACAAACCAAATGAAGATCAAAGACGCGCTTTGGACAGCATGTTCTACGTTGGTGAAGATGCCATTGAATTGGTTCCACAATTGGACGGTTCCAAACTGAACTATCGCTACGAATTTGTAGATTACAAGCAAGCGTCGTTGAAAGTAAACCGTTTCAACGCCCTTAAGAATAGTTATGACCGCTCATTGGATGGGTTGGGCGTAACGAAGGACAGCGAAGACGTGATGATTAAGAAAGACACGACTTATCGTGACGAGAACGGATTCATCGTGAACCGTACGATTTATCGTCCATTGACAAGCCGTCACGACTTCATCCAACAGAAGATATTGAACATTTATCCAGACACATTGTGTTGGATTCGCGACTTCACCTATGCGTACAACGAGCCATATATGCGCATGTACTTGTCACACCCAGGATATGGTGAATATCCTGTAGTAGGAGTAACTTGGGAGCAAGCGAACGCGTTCTGCAACTGGCGTACCAAATTGTTCAACACATACCAAGTCGCAAACGGCGCGCCTCAAGTACAAGATTGGCGTCTGCCAACAGAAGCCGAATGGGAGTTTGCCGCTCGCGGTGGTCGTGACTTGGCAATGTATCCTTGGGGCGGAAATTACATCCGCACGGCAAAAGGATGCTTCCTCGCGAACTTCAAACCTTTGCGTGGTAACTATACGGACGACGGCTACATGATTACTGCATTCGTTGCCGCATATCCACCAAATGATTATGGTTTGTATGACATGGCAGGAAACGTGAGCGAGTGGACCTCATCCGTATTTACTGAGTCAACGTTGAGTTTCGTTCATGACATGAACCCAGATTATCAAGTAAACGTTAAGACGAACGAACCAGACGTACGTCGCCGCAAGGTAATCAAAGGCGGTAGTTGGAAGGACATCGGCGCATATTTGCAATGCGGTTCCCGTACCTATGAATATCAACAAGAAAGCCGTTCTTACATTGGATTCCGTTGCGTACGCAGCTTCATTGAAGGTCAAGGAAAATAAAAGACGATTATCATATCTACTACAATCGCTTATGCGGGAGGGGACTTCCGCATAGGCACAAACAAAAACCCAAACTATTTATAACCTAAATCTAAAAAATTACTACTATGTCAATTGGAGACTGGATTGATTCAAAACAAGGCGGTACCATCACAGGTTACGTGTTCGGCTTCGGTGCATCGGTCGTTATTATCGGCGCATTGTTTAAGATTATGCACTGGCCAGGTGCCGGAGTGATTCTGACCGCAGGTATGGCGACGGAGGCATTGCTGTTTGTCGTGACGGCATTGGCGAACCCTCATACTGTTTATCACTGGGAACGTATATATCCAGTGCTTTCAGACGAGACAGAAGAAGGCAAAGAGTACGCTCAAGCATTGCAAGGTACTGATCCAATGGCACGTGAGGCTGTGAAACAATTCAAAAACACGAACAAAGGAAACGCCTTCATTGGTGGAGGGAACATCGCCTCTTCAAGCACCGCTTCCGCATCAACAGCAGCCCCTGCAGCGGAAGGAGCGGCAACGACGGGAACCCTTAGCGTATTGGCAGGAGCTGATGTAAAAGCATTGACGGAAAAAGACATAGAGAAATTGAACAAGGGTATCACATCCTTGTCCGAGACCGCGGAGAAACTCGCCAAACTTGATGCCGCCGGTGAAAACGCACATATCTTTGCCCAAAACATGGCAAGCGCAAGTCAATCGCTCGAGTTCTACAACAACGCGCAAAAGAGCATAAACAACGCTACCGCAAACCTTGCGAACGCATATCAAGGCATCGCCAATGACATGGAAGTAGCAAAAGAAGGTTCAAGCAAGTATGTTGGCATGGTTGAAACAGTCAACAAGACTCTTGGTGCGGCAAATTCGGCATACGAATTGCAATTGAAAGCAATAGAATCAGCCAACAGCGAGATCGAAAACTTCAAAAACAACACCGTAGCCTTGAACAAGTCCATAACGAGCTTGAACGACATCTACGGAAACATGTTGAACGCATTAGCATAAAAATCTTCCCACCCAATCATGGATTCATGAAAGGAATAGGGTAAAAATAGTAACACTTACTTAAAAGAAGAAGGAATAGAACTATGGGAGGAGCAACCAACTGTCCGGAGACCCCGAGACAAAAAATGATCGGAATGATGTACATCGTGCTAACAGCCATGTTGGCACTGAATGTGGCTGCCGATATTTTGAACGGATTCACGATGGTGGAAACCAGCTTGAAAGAAAGCACGAAAAGTAGCGAGAACCGCAACTTGAACCTTTATGCGAGATTTCAAGACAGTTACAACCAGAATCCGACAAAGGTGAAAGAATGGCTTGATCGCGCCAATGACGTCAAGAAGCAATCGGATGAACTCTTTCAGAAACTTCAAGATTTGAAAGTCCTGATTGTAAAAACTGCCGATGGAGAAGAAGGAGACGTTGACCATATAGAAGCGAGAGACAACCTTGACGCTTCCGGACGTGTCGGACTGGATGAAGGCATGGGAGAAGGCAAGAAAATCAAAGCAGCCGTTGATACCTATCGCGAGAAAATGAAGGATTACGTCAAAGCCGACACCACCAAAGTCAACATGATTGACAAGATTCTCAACACGGGTGAGACGGTCGGTCATGACGGTAGCAAGCAAGCATGGGAGGTAGCGACGTTTGAGATGATGCCTGTAGCCGCTACAATAACCATCTTGACGAAGATGCAGTCGGACGTTCGCTCGATAGAGGGAGAAGTTGTCACCTATCTGAAGAACATGGTGGACGCAGATGACTATCGCGTGAACAAGATTGAAGCGAAGGTGATACCAGACTCAAAATATGTGATGCGAGGCGGTCGTTACCATGCTAATATCGTACTTGTGGCAAGTGACTCAACCCAAAGGCCAGAAGTCTATATCGGAGGTAATCCGGAGACTGGAACCGGAGGAACGCTTGTACAAGATGGCATTTATGACGCCGTGGCGACCGCCACGGGAGACCGCAAATATTCGGGATATATTCGATTGAGCAGTCCAACTGGCGTAAAAGTCTATCCGTTCGAGAGCGACTATAACGTAGGAGAGCCAACGGCCATCATATCTGCAGACCGCATGAACGTGTTCTATGCCGGTATTGACAATCCAGTCAGCATCTCGGTTCCAGGAGTGCCAGCCAGCAACATCTCGGCAACCATGTCAGGAGGTACGCTTCGTCGCGATTCGAAAGGATGGGTGGTACGTCCAAGCAAGCCGGGCGTTCCATGCGTATTCAACGTGAGCGTCAAGATAGACGGAAAAAACCAAAACATGGGTAGTAAGACATTCCGCGTGAAACAATTGCCACCTCCAGTTGGATTCATACCATACGTTGACGATCAAGGAAACCCTCAAAAGCACAAGTTGGGAGCCATCAAGAAAAACTTGCTTATGAGCGTAACCGAGATGCGCGCCGAGTTGGACGATGCCGACATCGAGGCACACTATGACGTGCTCAGTTTCGAAATGAACATCTCAGGAGCCATGGGTGCGATTGTAGAGACCTCACCAAACAAGAATTTCACACCACGTCAGAAAGACCTGATCAAAGGTATGGCAAGAAACAGTAAGTTCTTCTTGAGTAATATCAAAGCGAAAGGTCCGGACGGCGTAACCCGAACATTGCCACCAATGGAGGTTATTTTGAAATAAACAATAAAAACCATACATTATGAAGACCTACAGTAGATTAATTATTACCGCATTAGCGGGCGTAGCGATGACCTTCGGGCTTAGCGCCTATGGTCAAGGTACGACTGAGAATGATTTCTTCAACGAGAATGGAGAAATCCCGTCGAACTTACCGACGAGTTATGACATGGCAGACTTGACGCCAATCGAGTTCGTCAACCCACGCGCGGACGATATCTACTGGCAGAAGGTCGTGTATCGCGTGATTGACCTTCGCGAGAAGATGAACTATCCACTCTACTACCCACTTGAAGTAGTTGACGGTCGCGAATCGTTCTTCAACATCTTGTTCAAGTTGGTAAACGAGAAGAAAGTGCCCGCATTCCGTTTCTCATTTGAGACCGAGAAGTTCACAAAGGACAACTTGATTGACTTTGAGGAAGACGTTTTGAAGAAATTTGAGATTATCTACAAAACGAAGACAAACGCGACGACAAAGGTAAAGACCTTTGAAGTTGAGGACGCGGACATTCCAAACGCAGAGGTTATCAAGTATTACTTGAAGGAAGTTTGGTTCTTTGACAAGAACTCCTCGACGTTCAACGTGAAGATTATTTCAATCTGCCCAGTGTTGGTTACGGACCGTGGCGTAGGAACCCAAAGTTTCGCCTTGTTCTGGATACCATTTGACAACTTGCGTCCTTACCTCGTACAACGCGAGGTGATGATTACCGACCACAACAACGGTTTGCGTATGTCATACGATGACTTGTTCATCAAACGTCGCTTCTCAAGCAACATCTACAAGGAAAGCAACTTGCAGAACCGTATGCTGCTTGACTACAACGCTACGCCAGAGGACGTGAAACGCGAGCAACAGCGTATCAAGCAAGACATTCTCAACGAGGAGCAAGACCTTTGGGAATATTAAAAAAACACAAGAAACAGAATCAAAGAGGAAATCTCAAATCGGGATTTCCTCTTTTTTTTGTCACCCCCACATTTTTAACATATTCACTCGTATTAGTTACTGAAACATTATCTATCTTTGCCACTGACATTCAACGTTATCCATTGAAAACAACAAGCAAATACAACACGCAAACAACTAATTATCAATTAGTTGTGCGCAGCACGGGGGGGTAAAACGCACTCTCTCGACCGTTTATAACGTTATAATATCATCATTTCCTATCACGCTCGGGCGCATTTGCGTCCGGGCGTGACTTGTTTTTAATACCTAATCAAAAAAGGAGAAATTATGACAAACAACAAACAAACAGCGAAACAAAACATCAATGATTTGGATATAGACATTGACGCTCTCATCAATCCGAATAATCCAATTGTTCCACCCATTAAACCTCCGTTCATCACGGTAGAAAAGGCAGACAAGATTATAAAGGAAAACTTCAAGGAAGAAGATTGCATTTTCTCTTCACATCAGTTTATTAGAAAATATCGCAAGGCGAACGAAAAAGCGTATATCACAATGTTGTTTGCCGCCATCAGCAAAAAACCGCTAATAAACAAAAAAGTTGTCAGAGGAGGGAGCGGGTTTAGAGTCGTGAATTCCTTCATTTCGGGTTTTCTTGCCAGAAACGCAAAGGCGTTGAATATTGAGAAAATAGAAGGGACATACCTTGACGAAACCGATTTTGACAACAATTGTCCCAATGCTCTTTGGAGAAGAACTCCAAAAGCAACTACTGTGAACACAATTCCAACCCCCCACCCTGTTAAACCAGAAACCTCTATAATATGATGAAAATTTCCCTTTGGACTAACAATTCGAATCCATATAGATATTTTGAAAGTCACCACGTAGGTCAAGCTATTAGACCTGTTTCTAAAAAATAAGTTTATGAAAAAGATAATTTTTATTATAGCTATACTAGTATGTTTTATTCATGCTCAGGCAGAAACTACGACATTGTATAGTCTTGTTCCTACAAAAGCTCTTGACACTCTGACTGTACCCGCAAATTCAACAGAAGCAGTCTACGATGAATGCACGGGAAATGTAACTCTCTCCCCCTCAGGAACAAAAGCATATTGCGGAGCATATGTTAGTAACAAATCTAACAAAGAATATAAGATAACATATAGTAGTAGCGCACTATCATTCAGTGCCAACCAAATATGGCTTATTATGTATTCTCCAACACCTTTTCAAGCGGGAGACTCAATAACAATTAAAACAACAAGTTCAACAACGCCACTAGGAAAACTTTTCTTTGCAGAATTTGATGAATTCACAACTGACTATTACGGCAATCGTGCATCTGATAGCATTGCTATGGCTAACATCTACTTTAACTCAGCAAGTACTTCCTATGAATATGGGGCAAAACTTCCCGCTGGTTTTACGTCAAGTAATTATTTGGTTCTTGGACGTAACGGTTCTTCTTTCAGCGTAAAAAATCTAAAAATAACTAGGGAATCCGCTTGCACCTCTCACTCCGTCACGGCTGCCACCAGCACGGGAAACAACACCTACGGCACTGTCGCCGCCGCTTCCGCTTCCGTATGCGAGGGCAGCACGACCACCGTCACTGCCACACCTGCGAGCGGATACCAAGTGACCAACTGGGCGGTGACCGGAACGGGCGCTTCCGTCTCCCCTTCTGGCGCGAGCAACAGCAACACTACCACCCTCACCATGGGTACGGCTGACGCCACCGTCACCGTGACCTTCGGATGCAAAGCCCCTACCAGCCCAACCGTCTCGGGAACTACCGCCTACACGGAAGGCGACGACATCTCCCTGACCGCCTCCGCCACGGGAACAAGCGCATCAGTGACCTACACTTGGTACAAGGGCGCGACTTGGGACGCGGCTTCCGCCACCTCTTCGATACACTCCGGAGCGAAACTGAGCATTAACGATTGCGTCGAGGGCAACGCGGGCACCTACTGGTGCAACATCAGCAACGGAACGGGCTGTGACGTGCAAACCTCAAAGACCATCACCGTCTCCGGTGCCTGCACCGACCCGGGTCTCACCATCACGTTGAACTAACCCCTCCTAAGTTCTATTAGGTCTCCTTAGGATTTCCTAAGTTTTCCTAAGTTTTCCTAAGCCCTCCTACAAAATTCCCCTATCTCCTCCACCCCGAAATAGCATTTTTTCTCCTAATGATAGGTCAACCGCCGTGCGCCTCTGTTTGCCACGGCGGTTGCTGTTTCATGACGTTACCAAATATATCAAAAAAGAGCGGCAGAGGAACCACGCCAAAAACGTCACCCTACCCCACCTCCTCAAACTCAACATCAATGGCAGCCGATTTGTCTATGCCAGAACCGGCGTTGGAAGGTCGAGACGAAGATGGTTTGGAGAATTCCTTCATCTTTTCCCTTTTTCTTTTCAACGACTGAAAAAACGAAAAAGGGATGTTGAGCAATCCGCCAAAAACGCGCGACAAGAAAATTAGTACCGCAATAATGACAAAAAGCCCGATGATAACGAATACGAACAATAAAGCAAAAAGGAATGACATTTCTGCTTGAAGGAGTAAAAAAGAGAAGTGACTTTACTGTACGCCCAAGACCTCATTGATGGTCTTGACGATGGCTTGCTTAGGAAGAAGTCCCACGGAACTGCGCGGCTTGCCCTCCATAGGGCAGAAGATGAGCGTAGGGACGCTTTGGATGCCAAATTGCTCGGCAACCTCACTCTCCTGGTCAATATCAATCTTATAAACATTGATTTTGCCATCGTATTCTTGCGCTATGTCGTCAAGGAGCGGAGCCAAGCGTTGGCAAGGACCGCACCAAGAAGCGGAGAAATCGACGATGCAAGGCAGAGAGCCTTTGAAATTCCATTCGGAAGAAGCATTGTAATCAAAGACCTTGTCACGGAACTCTTCCGCAGTAAGTGGAGATACAACCATAGTAGTTTTATTATTTTCGTTAGGGGCGGAATCCTCCTTGACAGAAGAAACGGATTGACCGCCATTAGAACATGAATTAAAAACAAATATAAGAGGAATTAAACTTAAAAACAAATAAGGTTTAATCATGGCAACAGAAATAAAAGAGGATTTAATATTCGGTTTTCGAATCCGTAGAAATCCATTTCAGGAAAGGGAGTTCACCTTCACGTTGGAGGTATTGACGCATAGGTACAGTTCTCTCTTGCTTTGGAAGCCTGATCTGGCGATAGATGACGGAATCGTCAAAACCCGCTTGGGTCGCAGAAGAGGAAGATGCCGCATAATAAACATTATCAATTCGAGCCCAGTAGATGGCAGCAAGACACATGGGACAAGGTTCGCACGAGGCGTAGATGTCACACCCGCGAAGGGAGAAATCATTCAATTTCTTTGCCGCAAGACGAATGGCCATGACCTCGGCATGCGCCGTCGGGTCATGGTCGGCCGTAACACGGTTGCCCGACTCGGCAATGACCTCGCCATCACGAACGACAACCGCCCCAAAAGGACCGCCACCATTGTCAATGTTGGCGGAAGCCAAGTTGATGGCACGCCTTAGAAATTTCTCGTCAAACATATTTCAAAAAACGTCATGCAAAATTAGGAAAATGTATGAAGCAGAATAAGACAAACCAGAAACAAAAATCACAGAGAACAGCGATAGTTTTTCAACTCCAGGCGCAATTGCCGCGCCCTACCCTCCGTCACGGAATCAAGAAGTTGCCAAAAACGTGAAGAATGGTTCATGTGGACCGTGTGGCAGAGTTCATGAAGAATGACCGAATCAATCAAATCAGAAGAAGGAAGAAGCATCAAGAAAAGTGACAAATTGATATTGCCCGAAGCACTGCAACTTCCCCATCGAGTCTGGCTGGATTGAATCTTAAGAGAATTGTATTGGAAACCCCATTTATTTGCCAAAAAGGAGACCCGAGGAGGCAAAACACGCTTGGCTTCCTGCCGCAGAAAGTGTTTAACCCCGCTTTTAATCTTGTTCTGGATTGTTTCAGAACGCAAATCAGCACCAGCTGGGTAAAAGATAAGAAGTCGACCGTCAACAAGGCGAAAACGCAAGAAAACTATATTATCCTCAACAAACGAGGTGGTAAAAGTGAAAGTCCGCAACGGATGTTCAACATCAATGACCAAAACACTACGGTCGCGAACCGTAATCCGCTTGCGACGAATAGCCGTCCGATTCTCGTTGATAAAAGACACTAAATCATCGACCGAAAAAGAAGGAGGCAACGTCGCCCTCAAGCCATCGGCACCGATTCGAACCTTCAGACGCGAAGCACGAGAGTCACGAAAGACAGTGACCGTGCCAAACTCAGGATCATCAAAACTATTGACAATCAAACGCTTTTGTCGTCGTAATCCAAACATGACACAAAGATACGATGAAGAAGTAAAATAATATTAAGGAAAAATTTCCATAATACATAATATGTTGTATTTTTGCAGCCGAAAAAAGGAGAGCCAAAACTATCCAAGAACATTCATATAAACGACATAAAGAAAAAAGAAACAATGGCAAAAGTGACAGTGATAGGTGCCGGAAACGTAGGTGCCACCGTAGCAGACAACGTAGCCAAGAAGAACATAGCCCAAGAGGTGGTGTTGCTTGACATAAAAGAAGGATTGAGCGAAGGCAAAGCCCTTGACATTTGGGAAGCCGCCCCAATCAACCACTACTATGCGCGCGTAAAAGGCGTCACGAACGACTATTCAGCAACGGCAGGAAGCGACGTCATCGTCATCACGAGTGGCGTGCCACGCAAACCAGGCATGAGCCGTGATGACCTGATCGGCATCAACGCAAACATCGTCAAGACCGTGACAGAAAACGCCGTAAAATACAGCCCAAACGCAAAATTCATTGTCGTAAGCAATCCGCTTGACGCCATGTGCTACTGCGCATTCAAGGCAGCGGGCGTAGATCCGAAACACGTGTTCGGAATGGCAGGCGTGCTTGACGTGGCTCGCTACAAGACCTTCATTGCCGAAGCAATTGGCGTGAACCCTACCGACGTGAGCGCATTGTTGCTGGGAGGACATGGAGACACGATGGTTCCGCTGCCACGATTCACATCGGTAGGCGGCATTCCAGTATCGCAACTGATAGACCAAGAGCGTTTGGCAGCTATCATAGCGCGCGCAAAAGTGGGCGGTGGCGAATTGGTAAAACTGATGGGAACATCGGCATGGTACGCACCAGGCTCCGCGGCTGCAAAAATGGTAGAAGCCATATTGACGAACTCAAAACGCATCTTCCCAGTCTGCGCATACCTGCAAGGAGAATACGGACTGAACGACCTCTACTTGGGCGTTCCTGTCATCCTGGGCAAGGACGGTATTGAAAAGATTCTCGAGATAGACCTGAACGAGGAAGAAAAAGCGCAATTGAACGTTTCGGCAGCGGCAGTGAGCAGCACTATTGACGCAATGAAGAAATTGCAAGCGTAAATTCTCAATAAAAGACAAAAAAAGGAATGAGAGCAAACGCAGGTTTGCTCTCATTCCTTTTTTCAAGAAACGAAAACATAACATCACTTATCCAGAATATTTGTATTTTTGCACTGACAAAATGTGGATAGATTTGGACCCGCTTGCAACCACAGAAAAAAATGCTAAAACTTGGTAGTGACGAGACGACGTGTCCACGCATCCATTGGCGCATAAAGTTAGAAGGTCCGTTCTATTCCCATTTCACGAACAAACAAGAACAAAGACAAACGTCACAAAAAAGTGAAAGGAAATGGGATATTATTTTTCAAGTGAATCGGTGTCTGAGGGTCATCCGGACAAGGTAGCCGACCAAATTTCAGACGCAATCTTAGACAACTTCCTCGCGTTGGACAAAGACGCGAAAGTGGCAGCGGAGACCCTTGTGACAACAGGTCAAGTCATACTTGCCGGAGAGGTGAAAAGCAGCACCTACGTTGACCTGCAAGAAATCACTCGGAACGTCATTCGCCGCATAGGATACAACAAAAGCGAATATCAGTTTGACGCGGACAGTTGCGGAATCCTAAGCGCCATACACGGTCAAAGTCCTGACATCAACCAAGGCGTGGAACGCCAGAACCCATACGACCAAGGAGCCGGTGACCAAGGCATGATGTTCGGGTATGCCGTCAACGAGACCAAAAACTACATGCCACTTGCCCTTGACTTGAGCCACGCCCTGCTGCACACGCTCGCAGAAATCAGAAGGGAAGGGAAGGTGATGACCTACCTGCGTCCGGACTCAAAGAGCCAAGTCACCATAGAATATGATGACAACAACGTACCTCAAAGGGTAGATACGATATTGATCTCGACACAACACGACCCCTTTGCCGAAAGCGACGAAGCCATGCAAGCGAAAATTCGCGAGGACGTGTTGAAGCACTTGCTGCCACGCGTGAAGCAACTGGACCCAGAATACACCCGCCTGATTGACGAAAAGGACAGCCGCTTCAAACTATACGTGAACCCGACAGGCAAGTTCGTCATTGGCGGACCACACGGAGACACGGGACTGACCGGTCGAAAAATCATCGTTGACACCTACGGAGGCAAAGGAGCCCACGGCGGCGGAGCATTCTCGGGCAAAGACCCAAGCAAAGTGGACCGCAGCGCGGCATACGCCGCACGCCACATCGCCAAGAACCTGGTGGCAGCGGGTGTCAGTGACGAAGCCTTGGTGCAAGTGGCATACGCCATTGGCGTGGCACACCCCCTCTCGGTCTATGTGAACACGTATGGCAAAAGCCACGTGAAAGAAACAGACGGAGAGATTGCCCGCAAAGTGGAACAACTATTTGACCTGCGTCCAAGAGCGATAGAAGACACCCTGCGACTGCGCCAGCCAATCTATGAGGAAACAGCCGCCTACGGACACATGGGAAGGCAACCACAAAAAGTGAAAAAGACATTCACCGACAGCGACGGTCACACAATTGAACGCGAGGTGGAACTCTTCACGTGGGAGAAATTAGACCGCATCGAGGACATCAAGAAAGCCTTCGGACTGTAAAAGAGGAGCGGCTCAAATCTGAATAAGATTGTTGCGGATGCCGAACTTGACCATATCGACATTGGTTTTGAGTTCGAGCGCCCTCATAATATGATTCTTATGGCTCTCGACCGTTCGAACGCTGATATAAAGCTTGTCGGCAATCTCCTGATTGGTAAAGTTCTGTCCCCAGAGTCGAATAATCTCAATCTGCCGGTCACTGAGTTTCTCTATGCCCGGTTGCTCCGTTTGCTCCTTACGCTCATTGAGATTGCCCAAATACTGCCCCAACAAGATATGGGTAATGACATCAGAGAAATAGTCGTTACCGCCGCGTAAGGTGAAGAGCGCCTCAACAAGATTCTGCTCATTGGCATTGGCATCCAAGAAACCCTTCGCCCCCAACTTGATGATTTGGCTGATGAGTTTTGAATCGGCAGACTGGCTGATGACAAGAACGCGTGTTCGCGGACACGTCTTGACCAAACTGTCAATAAGGGCAAGCTCACGTTCGTCGGTATTGTCGTAGAGATGAATCAGCACGATATTATAGCCCTGCAACCGCAAATCATGCATCAGCCGTGACGCCAGTTCCTCACGTTCGGGAAGCCGTGAGCAAGAAAGTGGCGTAGGCAAGAAATCGTCATGACGCTCCAGCAAAGAGCACAACGCCTTTCTGAAAATAATTTGCTTATCAATTACGCCTACGGTTATAGCCATGGCCCACTACCCTACACTTTTTCGGCAAAGATAAGAAAAAACAAATAAAAACAAAGCCGCTGACGCTACGGTCAACGGCTTCAATCAATCATTTATAAACAAAACGGCAACGAGGTCAACTCATGCACATCTTGTAGATGGTCTCGACATCCTGTTGGCGCAACGGCTTGAAACCCTGCAGCGTGTCACCGCGTACCGCCTTCTTAGCCATGGCGGAGAAGTGGGTATCGTCAATGCCTACCGACGGGAAGTCACGCTTCAACTGCAAATCGTCGAAGAAAAAAGCACTCAACTTCTCAATGGCCAGCTTAGCGATAGCCATAGGCTGAAGCGACGCATCAATGCCAAAGACATTGACACCGAACTGCACAAACTTGGAAACCGTGGTCTCATCCAGACAATACTCCATCCACCGCGGCGTGAGAATGGCGAGACCGAGACCGTGCGTAATGTCGTAGATGGCGGAGAGTTCATGCTCCATAGGGTGGCATGACCACAACTGAGCCTTACCACCATTGATAAACCCGTTTATCGCCCACGAAGAAGCCCACATGAGATTGGCGCGCGCCTCGTAATCATCAGGCTTGCGCATTGCCACGGGCGCGTAACGGATAATGGTCTTCATGAGCCCCTCCATGAAACAATCGAGCATGTAGAGATCCTGATTCATGTTGAAATAGACCTCAATGATGTGCGACATCATGTCCGCCGCACCGCAAGCCGTCTGATAAGCACTGACGGAGAACGTGTTGGAAGGGTCAAGGAACGACGCCTTAGGCAAGAGGTGCGGATCAAGCCTACCATTCTTGTCCTTGGTGGCAGGATTGCTGATGACACCGCCACAATCCATTTCGGAACCCGTGGCAGAGAGGGTCAAGATGTCCACGATAGGCAACGCCTTGTTGACCGGAGCCCACTTGCTCCAATCAAGAAAATCCCAAGGGTCGTGGTCAACGCAAGCACCAGCCGCAATCCACTTAGTGGCATCGATGGTAGAACCACCTCCCACAGCCAGTAGCACATCGATGCGGTGCTCCTTGCAGAGTCGCGCACCCTCACGAACGGAATCAATGCGCGGGTTAGGCTCAATGCCCGAGAACTCGAACAACTCAAGACCCGCCTTCTTGATTTCACGCACCACGCGGTCATAGAGACCGATACGCTTGATGCTGCCGCCACCATAGGTCATCAAGACCCGAGACCCGTACTTCTTGAGTTCGGCGGTAAGGTGCTTCAGTTGGTCACGTCCAAAATAGACACGGACAGGAATGTCATAGATAAAATCGTTGATCATCGGAATCGCAAAAAAGATTAAAGATTCATTACACGCTTCATCTCCAAGTTCTCATACCCCTCAGGGCAGTGGGTGGAGAGATAGACCGTAGGATTGTCCTTGACAAACTGACGAACACGGTCCAACGTCTGGCGAGCCGCCTCCTTGTCCTCAAAAACAATGGAAAGCTTGTTTGCCTTCAACGCCGCGTCGCAATAAGTCACGTCGCCATGGAAAAGATAAAAGAGCCCGTCATGCTCAAGGATGACAACGCTGTTGCCCTTGGTGTGCCCCTTCGCCTCGACGAAGAAGAGACCGTCGGCAATCTTCTCGCAAGCGGGAAAATTCTTGTAGGCGCCATCCTTGTAAGAAACACGGACGATGTTGTCGCCCTCGAGTTTGAGAGCGTCAGCATCCTCAGGCGAGATATAGACCTTAGCGTTAGGGAAAGAAGCGATGGCAGCGGAATGGTCAGGATGCTTGTGGGTGATGAGAATCTTGGTCACCTGCTCAGTCTTGTAGCCCAAAGCCGAGAACGCCTCGGCATAGTCGTTCAACTTCTCGCCCATGTAGAGCGGCGCGCCCAACTTCTTGGGAGGAGCGGGAGTGCCCGACTTGAACCCCGTGTCAATGAGGATGACACCCTCATCCGTGTCAAGCAAGAAATTCTGCAGGCTGCTACGATAGATGATTTGCTCGTCAAAGCGGTCCTTGCCCTCCTCACCACCGAAAGCGAAAGACTGATTCATGAAACCGCCGTCGAACATACGGACAGCATGAATAGCATTGATTTTCATAATCGTTAAAAAATTAGGTTAATTATTCGTTTTTGTCAATTGCTGATACAAGCGGAAAAGTTCAGCCACGCACTGACTCTCGGTGAAAGAAGACTTCACCGGGAAACCGTACGCCTCCATCACCGCGCGGTCGTTGTCTTGATGAGCCTTTGCGAACCGTTCGGCGGCTGCCGCCATTTGCTTGTCTGACTTCATCGGTAGCACTTGTTTATTAGCAGAAGAATCCTCGTTGTTTATCCTATCGCCTGTGGCTTTCTGTAGCCCATGCCCGTGACATGGCAAATGAGGGCATCATCTTGATTGGTGACGCGAACCTCGACCGAAGGAACCTTGTGATGATTGGTAACAAAAACCGCCTCGGCACGCAGCGTGTCCCCCTCACGGGCACTCGAGACGAACATGACACTGTTCGAAATGCCAAAGGTGAGTTGACCGCCATAGTTCATCAACGCGGCAATGGCAAGGTCAGCCAGGGTGAACAACGCCCCGCCCTGACACACGCCGCCACCATTGAGATGCTCGGCGGTCACGGTCATCACAGCCACGGCATGACGCTCGTCCACTTCCGTGATTTGGCACCCCGCATTAGCCGCAAAGCGGTCGGCACGATTCAACAAAGTCTTAATGTCCATATCAGGCAATTCAGTGATTCTTCGCTTCCGTTTTTTTCGCAATAAAAATAAGAAGAAAATTCGGTATCTTTGGCAAAGCCAAAGAAAAATAAAAACACAAATGAAAAAAATCGTATTGATAACGGGAGCCACAAGCGGCATTGGAGAAGCATGTGCCCATAAGTTCACAAAAGAAGGATGGAACATCATCCTGACCGGCAGGAACGAGAAACGCTTAGACGAAGTCGCCGCCGCGACACGCGCCATGGGAGCGGAAGTGAAGACACTCGTCTTCGACGTGCGTGACCGCCAAGCGGCAAAAGCCGCAATAGAGAGCCTGGAAGGCGAATGGGCCACCCCCGACACGCTGGTGAACAACGCCGGACTGGCGTTAGGACTGAACAAGGAGCACGAGGGAGACCTTGACGACTGGGAGACCATGATAGACACCAACATAAAGGGACTGCTGACCATGACACGCCTCATCGTGCCACGCATGGTGGAGCGTGACCACGGTCACGTCATCAACATAGGCAGCATCGCCGGCGACGCCGCCTACGCAGGAGGCAATGTCTATTGCGCCACCAAGAGCGCGGTGAAAGCATTGACCGACGGACTACGCATAGACCTTGCGGAGACCTCCGTGCGCGTCACCAACATCAAACCCGGACTTGTGGAGACGAACTTCAGCGTGACCCGATTTCACGGGGACAAAGAAAGGGCGGACAACGTGTACAGGGGCATCCGACCATTGACGGGAGAGGACATTGCCGACACCGTGTATTACGCCGCCGCCGCGCCAGACCATGTGCAGATTGCCGAAGTTACCATATTAGCCACGCACCAAGCCAACGCAAACGTGATTTGCAGAAAGGAATAAGAGCAGAAATCCCGATTGACGAGGCAAACGCTTTAATTGAAGTGGTGACGGACTTACGTCAATTTCTTCATTTGCCGTCATCGACCCACTCGCGAATGCGGTAGTGAGCACCAATGGATTGGCAAATGCGACGGCACGCCTCCTCGTCCTCGTGCGATATGGTTGTCTCGACCGTGGTCATGACAACCTTGACACCCAACGAAACGCATTGCTTGGCAAAATCTATCATAGCGTCGTATGACCGCTCGCCAAAACGACTGCGAACAAGGGCCTGATATCTTCGGGCGTCAGGAACATTGAGAGAGATGGAAACCGTGTCAATGAGACCGACCAATAACGGAGCGACCTGTTTTTCGTTGATAAGGTCAGCTTGGCCATTGGTATTCAGACGAGTGGGGATAGTCGTGTTCGCCTTCACCCATCGCGCCACCTCAAGCATGACATCGAGAGCGCAAGTAGGTTCGCCGAAACCACAAAAGACAATCTCTGAATACGCGAACGCTTGGAGTTTCTCACGAATGGCGGCAATAGCCTCATCAGCCGTAGGTTCACGCTCCAGCCAGAGGCTGTCGCTCTCCCCCACCTTGTCATCACCCTGACGCAAGCAAAACACGCAAGCGCAGGAACACTTGTTGGTCAGATTGACGTAAAGACCATTACCCACCTTATAGGCGATTTCCATCATGAATCACAAGGTTAAAAAATTAAGAGTCAAAAGAAAGTTTGTCGATAACCGCTTCGAACGCCAAGCCATCAGTCACGGGAATATCCAGTCGTTCAGAAGCGAGAATGGACTCACGGACGAAATGCGAAGCCGTGGTGACATTGTTCACAAACGGAATATGCTTGACCGCCCCAGCCGCAATAATGGCGGAGAACACGTCACCCGTTCCTGACCTATGAGTCTTAATCTTCGGCGTACGTACCGCATGCGTACCTTTGTCACGTTCATAACAAAAACTAATGACCGAGTCGCAGTCCTCAACGCCGGTGATGACCACCTTCTCCGGACCCATGAGCGACAACTGTTCCGCCAACCGCAACAACTGCCCTTCCGAAAAATTATCGACATAGTTCACCCCAGCGAGGAAACACGCCTCCGTGAGGTTAGGAGTGATGATGTCCGCATAAGGAAGCAGGCGACGCATCTGCGACGCTAACTCATCGGTATAGGTGCAGTAGAGGCGACCGTAGTCACCCATGACCGGATCAACGACAATCTGCGTTTCCCTGTCAGAGAACATCTCGAAAAAACGCAACACAATGTCGATTTGTCGAACGGAACTAAGAAATCCCGTAAGAATACCATCGAACGTCAGCGAAAGCTTCTTCCACTCCTCCATGTAAGCCTCCATGCGTTCGGTATAGTCATCATGATAAAATGACGGGAAACCAGTGTGGTTGGAGAACACCGCCGTCGGCAGCGGACAACACTGCACACCAAGGCGCGAGATGACGGGCAGGGCGACCGCGACAGAACATCTTCCAAACCCAGAAATGTCGTTGATATTGGCTATTTTGAGTTGTCGATTATGATTGGGCGCGGTCATTACTCTTCCAATGCTTTTTTCGAGTCGCAAAATTACAACAAAGCAATCACCTCATAGTAAAACTATAACAAAAAAAAATAACAATCAGCAATCGATTTTATAACTCTATTGTTTTTAACTTTTCGCAGCCATGTCTTTGTAAAGACAAAAGAAACACTTGGTACACTTGATTTTATGTGCCATCCATTTATTGAATAAAACAAAATATGATTATAGGAAAAATTCCCCAGGATTATGCTTTAGATACGTTGTCATTGCTTTGCGCGCTTTTTTTTTTGAATTTTGTTCTTTTTGTGTTGATTTCACATTATTGGGGAGTATTAATCTTTTTCAAATTCAAAATCATAGGTATAAGGCATCATAGGTTCACTTAGTCAATGTACCTTCCTTATTGAAAGTTCGTTATCTTTGCAAATTGAGAGACTTGTTTGCCTTCAACAACAAGAAGGTCTATGCAGCCCATTGAAAAGCGAACAACAAGCAAGCAAAACAGAGCAAAAGAAAGCATATGCGTCAATTTTTCATTTATTGTATCGGAGTGACCTTCACCCTATTTTCATTGACGATGGAGGTATTTTCGGCGGAGGCCTTTTCTGACATCTTGCTGCGCGCGTGGCAGGGTGACGTGAACGCGCAGAATGCGGCAGGCTACGCCTACTTCACGGGAGAGGGAGTTGAGAAGAACCCTCAGATGGCCTTTTATTGGTATAAGAAAGCGGCGGAGCGTGGCGATATGATAGCGCAATACAACTTGGGGTCGTACTATAAAAACGGCTATGGGATGGAGAAGAACGAGACGCAGGCTTTCTATTGGTTCATGCGCAGCGCGGAACAGGGATTCGTGACATCACAATTGAACTTGGGTTGGTGTTACGACACAGGGTTCGGAACGGAGCAGAACAAGCAAGAAGCCTGCCGCTGGTACTTGATAGCAGCGGAACGCGGTGAGCCAACGGCACAATGCAACTTGGGCATCAACTACGAAAACGGCGACGGGGTCGCGAAGGACGAGGACATGGCCTTTCTGTGGTACACGAAAGCGGCGTTGAGCGGAAACGCCAAAGCGCAGTATCGATTAGGCTTGTGCTATCAGTTGGGAAAAGGAACAAAGGTGGATGAGGAACAAGCCTTCGCATGGTACAAAAAAGCGGCGGAACAAGGTCATGCCGATGCCCAACTGAACACGGGATGGTGTTACGGAACAGGCTTCGGAACGGAAGGAAACAGCATAGAAGCGGTGCGATGGTACAAGAAGGCGGCGGAACAAGGCAACGCCATAGCCCAATGCAATTTGGCCGGTTTCTACAAAACGGGCGAAGGACTTCACACGGACTCGGCGGCAGCATTTGAATGGTATAAGAAATCAGCAGAACAAGGTTATGTTGACGCCATGATCAACTTGGCATGGTGTTATGAAAATGGCTTTGGAACCGAAACAGACGCAGAAACAGCCATAGAATGGTACACACGAGCGGCGGAAGCGGGCAACGACATGGCTCAATTGGTTTTAGGAAACTGCATGGAGCAAGGCATACATTGCAGTCGCAACTCGCAAAAAGCCTTCTACTGGTACGAGCAATCGGCAAAGCAGGACAATGCGGAAGCCGCCTACTTCCTTGCCCGATGCCTTTCTAACGGCATCGGAACGGAAGAGGACCATAAAGAGGCGTTCAAATGGTATCAGAAGTCGGCGGAAGGAGACTATCCAGACGCGATGTACGCGTTGGCACAATGTTACGAGACTGGTGACGGAACCATTCCTTCGACGAAACAGGCCTTCGAATGGTATCAGAAAGCGGCAGGAGAAGGCATAGCCGAAGCATATCAAAAATTGGCGAACTGTTACATCTACGGCATAGGAACCATGGCTAACAGCAAGAATGCCATCGAGAGCATAAACATGGCATTGGCGCTGGAATATAACTGTGACTTTCTTTTCACCAAGGGAGAACTCTTCTCCGTCTTAAAAGACAGGCAAAACTCCATAAAGATATATAACGAAATCAACAAAGCATGCCCTAAGTACTTCGACAACACCAGCGCAAAGAACAGAAACACGAACTTCTTCAAGTACATAGAGCGCATGAAGATGTTGAACCTGATACAGTGAGAGTTAAGAATTGAGCGTCGGAGACAAAAGAATATGTTGACGAAAAGAATCATACCCTGCCTTGACGTAAAGGACGGAAAAACAGTGAAAGGCATCAACTTTCTGAACATAAGGGAAGTGGGAGATGCCGTGGAATTAGGTGCGCAATATGCCCGAGAAGGAGCGGATGAACTCGTCTTCCTCGACATCACAGCAACCAATGAGAAACGAAAGACATTGGCAGAATTAGTGAATCGCATAGCCGCCAACATCAACATCCCATTCACCGTGGGCGGCGGCATCTCGTCGGCTGAAGACGTGAGCGTGTTGCTCTCGTGCGGGGCGGACAAGATTTCGGTCAACACAGCGGCAGTGAAGAACCCAGCGTTGATAAGCGAATTGGCATCCAGATTCGGAAGCCAGTGCGTGGTGCTTGCCATTGACACAAAATACACGGATGGGGAATGGTACGTTTATCTGAACGGAGGTAGGATACCGACCGAAATCAAGACCATGGAGTGGGTGAAGCAAGCCGTGGAGTTAGGTGCGGGCGAGATACTGCTCACCTCCATGAACCATGACGGCACGAAAGACGGATTTGCCGTGGAATTGACCCGAAAAGTGAGTGAAAGCGTGAATGTTCCCGTCATAGCGAGTGGCGGCGCGGGTGAGATGAAACACTTCGTGGATATCTTCGAACAGGGCAAAGCCGATGCCGCCTTGGCAGCAAGCATTTTTCACTATGGCGAGATAGGGATTGGTGAGTTGAAACACTATTTGACTGAACAAGGGATAGCCGTTCGACCATGAGGAACACCATAGAAAACACCTCGTTTCACTTGCCGGAACCCGTCATTCGACGACTGCCGTGGTACTTGTCATATGCCAAGTTGGCACGTCAAAAGGGAGAGAAGTCGGTGTCAAGCACACAGATTGCCCACGCATTGAACATAGACACCTCACAAGTGGCGAAAGACTTGTCAATATTGAAGATAGCGGGCAAGACACGCGTGGGTTACGACTTGGAGACATTGGTCGAAACACTCAGCGACGTCTTGGGCTTTTCAAACACTCACAGCGCATTCCTCGTGGGTGTGGGCAACCTTGGCAGCGCGCTGATACAAGACAATGGCTTGGCACAATACGGACTGCGCATCACTGCCGGCTTTGACACGAAATTCGAAATGGACGGCATGCGCATCAACCAGATACCTATTCACTTGATGGACGACTTCGCCTTCTTGTGCCGTAAGACCCACACGGAGATAGGCGTTCTGACCGTGCCGTCGGAGTGCGCCCAGCAGGTGGCGGAGGAGATGGTGGCGGCAGGCATACGCGCCATTTGGAACTTCACCCCGTTCAGAATTCACGTTCCTGAGGACATCATTGTCCAAAACACCTCCATCTACGCACACCTCGCATTGATGTTCAACCGACTGAATAACAAATGAAAATATTCTGCGTGGGCATGAATTATGCCCGTCATACGATTGAGGAACTGCACGACGAGACACCTCGTCAGCCCGTGATATTTCTGAAACCTGACACCGCCTTGCTGAAAGACGACAAGGATTTTTATTTGCCAGACTTCTCCAAACGCGTGGAGTATGAAACCGAAGTCGTGTTCCGCATCAACAAGATGGGCAAGTGCGTTGACCCGCGCTTCGCGATGCGCTATGTTGACGCCGTGGCATTGGGCATAGACGTGACCGCCCGTGACCTGCAGCAAGAAGCCCGTGAGAAAGGTCATCCGTGGGACATAGCGAAAGGGTTTGACTCGTCCGCCATTGTCAGCGACTTCGTGCCGGTAGAAGAGTTCGGCAACCTTGATAACGGCATAGAATTTGCGCTAAACATTGACGGGAAAGAGGCGCAACGCGGAAACACACGAGACATGCTCTTCCCGATTGACTATTTGGTGAGTTACATCAGTCGGTTTTACACTTTGAAAACGGGAGACCTGATTTACACGGGAACCCCCGTAGGCGTTGGGGCGTTATCCATAGGCAATCATCTGCAAGGAACCATGCGCATAGGAGAAGAAAACCGACAAATGATAGACTGCTACGTTCGCTGAATCCTTTGTTATCATGACCATAAGAAACCAGCTCATAGTGACATTGACCGCCATCCTGCTGACGTGGGCAACGGTGGCGCGCGCCGGGGTCATGGAAAGCGTCCTGAGCGAAGGCAAGTGGGTGCGCGTAAGCGTGGATCATGACGGGGTATATAAAATAAGTTATGATGACCTTGTGGCATGGGGGTTCGAGAATCCGGAAGCGGTCAGAGTCTATGGATTCGGAGGCCATCCGTTGCCCGAGTCGTTCAGCCAAAAGATAGTCGATGACTTACCGATAGTTCCGACATGGAAAAGCGCGGGTGACGGCATATTGTCAAAAGGAGACTACCTATTGTTTTACGCCCGAGGATCCGTGTCGTGGACGTACGACAAGGCAAAAGGGACGTTCACGCACACGCCGAACCCATATAGTGACAAAGGCTATTATTTCCTTTCGGACCGAACCCCGACGACGACAGAGAGGAACTTGAACCAAACAGCCTTGACAGCAAAGCCCGATGCCACCGGTCACGACACGGCACGAGCGTCAATGGACTACGCCGTGTACGAGAACGAGTTGTCAAAGCCACAGGAAAGCGGCAGGAAGTGGTATGGCGAAACTTTCAACAACGCCACGCCAAAGAACTTTGACTTCACGTTCGCCCACCTGTTGCCAGACAGCAGTGTCAACACCCGCGTGACGCTGATAACGCAAACCAGTTCCTCAACGACCATGACAGCAACAGCGGGCGACGCGACACTGAACATAAGTCTGCCAGCCCTCAATTCCTCATACGTCGCCAACGAGGTTGACCGTTCGTTCAAGGCGAACGTGACAGACGACGATGTCAACGTCTCGCTCCGCTTCAACGGTTCCGCCTATGGAACGGCACAGTTGGACTACATAGAAGTGAACGCTTGGCGTGACCTCGTGATGGAGGGGGACGAAACGACATTGCGATTTCCGCAATTGAATGGCGGCAGTTCGAACACCTTGTATAGTTGGTTGGAAGGTGACGAGACCTTGTTGTGGAATGTGTCGGACTTGGACTCAATCTATGCCGTGGCAACCTACTATGACGGAACGCGCATCCACTTCAAAGACAAGAAAGGAAATCCGAGCCAATATGTGGCGGTAAAGTCGGTGGGAGACTTTCCCGCGCCAGATTATGTAGAAACCGTTGACAATCAAAACCTGCATGGCGCGAGTGCGCCGCAACTCGTCATCATCAGTCACCCTGACTTCCTGAGCCAGGCGGAGCAAATAGCGGAGTTGCATCGACAGCACGACAACATGAACGTTCTGGTATGTACCCCCCAACAAGTGTTCAACGAATTTTCTTCAGGAACGGCAGACGCTACCGCCTTCCGACTGCTGATGCGCCACTATTACGACCAAGACAAAACGGTGGCTCGCAACCTGCTGCTGGTTGGTGACGGCACATACGACAACAAAGGCTACCTGTCCGTCAACCAACCGTACAACAAAATCTTGACCTACCAATCGGAGGAATCGACCCAAAACACCATTTACTCATACGTGAGTGATGACTACTTCACCCTGCTTGACAACGAAGACGGTGCGGACGTTGCCTTCTCGACCCAAGACATCGGCGTGGGACGACTGCCCGTGACCAACGAGACACAAGCCAACCGAATGGTAGAGAAGATTCGCAACTACTTGACCACGACTGGCGATGACCACTGGAAGAACAGAGCTGTATTCATTGCCGATGACGACAATAACAACAACCTGTGCTTCACATGGCAAAGCGACACCCTGGCTCGATATACGGAGCGCGATCGTCCTGAGGTTCAGACCATACGTCTCTTCACGGATGCCTACACGAAAGTGGTGAAAGCCTCATCAGCAACTTATCCGACGGTGAACGCCCGCCTTCTGTCATTGTTCAACTCCGGAACCCTGCTCTTCAACTACTTAGGGCATGGCAGTACGGAGGGATTATCGGCAGAGAAGTTTTTTGACCGAAAGGACATCACCACACTTCACAACGAACATTTGCCCATCTTCTTCACCGGGACATGCGACTTCGCCGTGTATGACAATGCCGGAGTGTCGGCGGGCGAACAACTGATACTGAACGAGACGGGCGGAGTGAGCGCCTTGTTTTCGACCTCACGCACCGTATATGCCAACGACAACTATGTTTTGGACCGCTCCTTCATACGCTACTTCTTCGAACCGGACAATGAGGGCAAGGGCCGATTTTTAGGTCACGTGCAGAAGGATGCCAAGAATGACATATTGACACAAGGAACGTCCATCAACGTGAACAAACTCTCCTACATGCTATTGGGTGATCCTGCCTTGCGCGTCCCCTTGGCACGGAAGATAGTCGTGATAGACAGCGTGAAACGCTTAGACCAGAGGGCGGAGAATCCGACCTACGTTGACTCCACAAGGGCGAGAGACACCGTGTCGGCATTGAGCCGCATCATGTTGAAAGGGCGTGTCCTGAACCCCGACAGCACGGAGAGCAACACTTTCAACGGCAGTCTGAAAGTGACCGTCATGGACAAGGCCGTCAGCATGACCACGCTTGGCAACGCCAGTTCAGGCGAAGTGACCTACACCTATCAGGACCGCACCTCCACCCTCTTCTCGGGCAAGGTGAAAGTTGATACCGGCACGTTCAACATTGTGTTTGAGACACCCAAGGACATTGACTATCGATACGGAAACGGGAAAATCAACCTATTCGCCATAGACACGACCAGTCACGAAACCGCCATTGGCTATGACACAACCTTCGTGGTTGGCGGCAGCGACCCTTACGCCACGAAAGAGACATCAGGACCGCTGGTTTCCATGTACTTGAACTCGCCTCACTTCGTGTCGGGCGACAAGGTGGACGCCACCTCCATCTTCTACGCCACGTTGTCAGACATGAACGGCATCAACACGACCGGTTCGGGCATTGGCCATGACTTGCAAATCACGTTGGGAGGAGACACGAGCGCGACCATCAACTTGAACGACTATTATGAGAACGACTTCGGTTCTTACCAATCCGGGCGAATTGCATATGTCTTGCCGTCGCTCTCGTCGGGCAAGTACACCTTGACACTTCGGGCATGGGACTTGATGAACAACTCGTCATCAGCAACAATCACCTTCCGCGTGGCGCAAGGCAACGCACCTGAGTTGTATCACGTGACACCTTATCCGAACCCTGCCAACGCCTTGAGCGGAACCACCTTCCGCATCGAGCACGACCAACCGGAGACCGACTTGGACTTCACGTTGTCAGTGTATGATGTTTCGGGACAACTGATGTGGAGGAACAAGGAGACCATCTACAGCGGCACGTCAGAAACCTTGGTGCGTTGGAATTTGCGAACCAGTTCGGGTCAACACTTGCAACCGGGCAATTACATATACCGCTTTAAGGTGGGTCAAGCGGAGAGCGACGACAGTTACGCCGCTGGACATTTGATTGTAGCGGATCCATAGAACAGACAGCGTGTGAAAATTTTACTAACTTTGCCGTTCAAAAAAAAGACCTACACATACACACTATGAAAAAAATAACACTCCTGGTCGTGATGGCACTGATGACCTTGACAGCAAGCGCCGCAGACCAAATGCACCCTATCATCACATCCACCCCATCGCAAATCATCACCCCTGACGCTCGCGCAGGTGGTATGGGTGACGTGGGAGCGGCAAGCGAACCTGACGCCAACTCGCAGTATTGGAACCCCGCGAAATATGTCTTTTCGGACAAGTCAGCAGGCGTGTCATTGAACTACACGCCATGGATGAAGAAAATCGTGGATGACATCAACCTGCTCTACCTGGCAGGCTACTATAAAATAGGTGACATGCAATCGGTGTCCGCCTCGTTGCGCTATTTCTCGCTTGGCGACGTGACCGTGACGGACGCTTCCGGCAACGAACAAGGCAACACCAGCCCATACGAAATGTCGTTTGACGTGGCTTATGCCCGCAAGTTGTCGCAAAACTGGTCAGCCGCCGTGGCGTTGCGCTACATACGCGTGGACTTCGGCCAGGTGGAGACCATGTATCCCGGCAACGCCTTCGCGGCGGACGTGGCTACCTCCTATATGCGTCCAATAGACTTGGGCTCAAGAGATGCGAGACTGTCGTTCGGTCTGAACCTTTCGAACATAGGAACGAAGATTTCGTATGACGAGGGTAACACCAACTACTACCTGCCAGCCAACATGCGATTAGGAGCGGGATTTACCTACCCCATTGACGATTACAACAAGGTATCTATCTACGTAGACGCAAACAAGTTGATGGTGCCGAGCACCTACTACTCCTATGCGGACTCGCTGGGTAACGCCTCGGTGAACATAGCTGGTTCGAAAGCCGACGATTCGGTCATCTCGTCCATCTTCAAATCGTTTTCAGACGGAAGCTTGAGCGAGGAGTTGAAAGAGATTGCCTTCGCTGGCGGATTGGAGTATTCGTATAACAACCAGTTCTTCGTTCGCACGGGTTACTTCTATGAAAACGAGGAGAAGGGCAACCGCAAGTTCTGGACCTTCGGAGCGGGCTTCAAGTTGACAATGATGGCGTTTGACGTGTCGTACTCGTTAGCATCGCAGACGAACCCGTTGGACCAGACCTTGAGATTCTCATTGTCGTTTGACATTGACGGCATGCGCAACTTCCTGAACAACTAAGAAAGAGAGAAAGCATGAGAATAGGCATTGGCTATGACGTACACGCCTTCGCCGAAGGTCGCGACCTAATTTTGGGCGGTGTGAAGGTGCCTTCGGAACGCGGGCTGTTGGGTCATAGCGACGCTGACGTGCTGCTCCACGCCATTGCCGACGCCCTGTTGGGCGCGGCGCATTTGCGAGACATTGGCAACCAGTTTCCAGACAACGATCCGACGACCGAGGGCATAGACAGCAAGGTGATAGTGCGCAAGGCGGCGGAACTGGTTCGCGAGCAAGGCTATGAAATCGTGAACATCGACAGCGTGATAGAGGCGCAAGCACCGAAGTTGAACCCCTATATTGCCCAGATGGAGGAAACGATAGCCAAAACACTTGGCTTGAATACGGAACAAGTGGGTGTGAAAGCCACCACGACCGAGCGATTGGGATTTGTCGGACGCAAAGAGGGCATAGCCGCGCAAGCGGTGGCACTATTAGAACGCAAGGCATAGAAAAACAAGAAAAAACGAAGGATTGACATTTTTTTATTACCTTTGCGGCTCAAAAAAGAAGGGAGGGAAGTTTTTTTGACTTTCAGAACCGAGGGGTGAGGAGATAGAGAATCCCCAAGGTGACACACATAAGGGAGGCGAAAAGAAAAGCCGCCCCAATCAGGAAGAGACAAGTGGCGAAAAGCGCACTTGTTGACTTCTGACACAAAAAAAGCAAATTGAATCAACACATTATTTTTCTAAACCAAAATGATTATCGTACCAGTAAAAGAAGGCGAAAACATTGAAAAATCGCTGAAGAAATTCAAACGTAAATTCGAGAAAACCGGCATCGTGAAGGAGTTGCGTCGTCGTCAGGCTTATGAGAAGCCATCGGTGACGAACCGCGTGGCAAAACTTCACGCCATCTATGTTCAACACCTCCAAGAGAACGAAGATTAAGGCACGGTAAAAATCCGAAAAGGAAACGCCAAGATATGGAATCGCAAGTAGCCGAAAGGCACTTGCGATTTTCTTTTTTAGGCACGAGACGCATGACGAAAGGAAAAAGCGGTAACTTTATTGCCGAAACGAGAGCGACATGAGCCTTGCGAATCCAAATACGACGGGAGAGACGGAACGCTACGAACGCTACCTGACGACGGAGCGGCACGCGGCGGCACTGACCACCAGCGCCTACCTGCGTGACCTGCGCCAATTCATAGACTACCTTCAGGCGACGGGCAAGGACGACATCGCCAAGGTGACGGCACAGGACGTTCGGCGATGGGTACTGACGCTGATGGACAAGGAGGGCGACACTCCCCGCTCGGTACGACGCAAGTTGTCGTCGCTCAACTCCTTTTTCCGCTTCGAGATGCGCGAAGGCAAGATGACCAAGAACCCCGCTCGGTTGGTCATCGTGCCCAAGATGGCGAAGACGCTCCCCTACTTCTTTCAGGAGAAGGAGATGGACGCCGCGCTTGACCGTCAGGAGGCGAACGGAGAGGAGGAGACGCTCGAAGAGGTGAGGGACCAACTGATCTTGGACCTTTTCTATCAGACCGGCATGCGCGTGTCGGAATTGTGCAACGTCAAGGAGAGCGACTTCGACTACTCGCGCCGCAGCCTGAAAGTGATTGGAAAACGACAGAAGGAACGCCGAATCCCGTTGGGTGACGGCATCATCGCCTCGGTAAGGGCGTACGTTGAAAGGCGAAACGCTGAGATAGGCAAGACGGAGAGGCTGTTGACACGCATGTCGGGCGAAGCCGTCTATCCGCGCATGGTGTATAACATCGTGAAGGAACACATGTCGCGCGTCTCGACGTTGGGCAAGCGTTCGCCCCACGTGCTGCGTCACACTTTCGCCTCCACGTTGCTGAACGCCGGGGCGGACATCTATGCCGTGAAGGAACTGTTGGGGCACGCGTCGCTCGCCTCGACCGAGATTTACACCCACTCGACCTTCGCGCAGTTGCTCAAGACCTACAAACAAGCGCACCCGAGGGGGAGTTAAGAATTAAAATTGAGAACCAAGAATTAAAAACAAAATTATGAAAAAGAGAGACCTTGTTCTTTGGGTTATCGTGAGCATCGTCACCTTTGGGATTGGCGGGATTGTGTGGTTCGCGAAGATCACAAATGACGTCAACTTCCTGAGCAAGCAACAAGACAAGGCGAACACGCCCTTGGTGCCCGAAGAGGAGCAATACACCACCTCATGGATAGCCGCCTTGTTCTTCACAATCATCACCTTCGGACTGTATGGCTTGTATTGGGCATTCAAGACGTCGAGGGCGGTGTTTGTGGCGAAAAAAGCGAAAGGCATGGTGGAGAGCACGGACTATTCGGTCATCAACCTGATTCTTGGGTTTCTCGGATTGGGCATTGTCATACAAGTCATTTTGCAAAACGAACTGAACGAGTTCTGTGACATCGTTTGACAAGAAGGCTGTATTTTTAACACTTTCATCAGCATTGATTTCCAAAACAATATCTATCTTTGCCGTTGAAATACAGGACTATCAGTTGATAACGACAAGCAAATACAACACGCAAACAACTAATTCTCAATTAGTTGTGCGCAGCACGGGGGGGTAATTTCCACTCTCTCAACCGTTTATAATCTCATTATACCATCATTCCTTACCACGCTCGGACGCTTTGCGTCCGGGCGTGAACTGTTTTTGTTAAAATCAAACAAACAAATAACTCAAACACCATAATCATTATGAGAAAAATCTTATTGACCTTATTAACTACCCTCCTCTGCTCCGTCACGGCGTGGGGAGCAACGGCAAAAACCTCTATTGGAACTTTATCTTCTGATGTAACAGGAACAGCAACGAATAAAAAATTTACTACATATTTCTCGGGTTCTGTCGGTGTTGTTGGTAATATCTATGCATCAAGAAATGGTAGTAACATTGCCATATCTGCTAATGGAACGCAGATAAATGGTGCTGTGAACTTCGTATTTCAGACTTCTGGTGTGTATGCCATCTCATTAAAACTATTACAACAATCGACGAAAAAAGACCCTTTCTATCTTTACGTGGCATCAATTACAGATGATGCGTATAGTAAAGTTTTGTCCTCACAAAGCAATAATGTTAATTACGAAGATAAAACGAATGGCGGAAATTGGTCAAACCTTCAAATTACGTCAGGGGGTGCTTTAAAAAAGACTTTTGCTTTTGACGTAGATGATTATCCGACTGCCTCTTACACAGGGACTATAACAACCGTTCCTGCCGGGAAATACACTATTTATTTTAGCGGAAATAACTACGTATATGTTCAGGACATTACGTTTACTCCTGCGGTAATGTATGACAAAAACGAAGGAACCGGGGATGCGATGTCGGCTACCGTCGCCGTTCCAACTTCGGATATAACTATCGCCTCCAACACCTATACCGCTCCAGCAGGAAAACAATTTAAGGAATGGAATACACAAGCGGATGGTGGAGGCATATCTTATGCGCCTGGCGCAACCACTTCGACTGGTCTATATCTTTACGCTATTTGGGAAGACGCAGGTGGCGGCGGTTGCTCAGCGCCAACAAGTCCATCCATCTCTGGAACTACCGCTTATACGGCGGGCAACAACATCTCGTTGAGTGCTTCCGCCACGGGAACGAGCGCGTCAACCACCTACACGTGGTACAAGGGCGCCGACTGGGCTACCGCTTCCGCCTCCTCGCCTGTACAAGCCGCTTCCACTTCCGGCGCGATATTCTCCAAGGCTTCCTGCTCCATGAGCGACGCGGGCACCTACTGGTGTGAAATCAGCAACGGCACGGGCTGCGACGTGCAAGTGTCGCAAGCCATCACCGTGGCATGCAAGAACCCTACCCAAACATTCACCAACAGCGACTACACCATCGGTGGCGCGGCTCTCAACCTTTCCACCAAGTTCTCCTCCAACAGTTCGGGTGCGGTGACCTACTCCGTACAGAACGCAGGAGGAACGGGAGCATCCATTGCGGGAACATCTTTCTCTGCCACGACTGAGGGTACCGCTACCGTCCGTGCTTCACAAGACGCCAATGGAGACTACTGCGCCAAGACCATCGACGCCTCCGTTTCCGTCACTGCCGATGACTGCACCGACCCCGGGCTAACCATCACGTTGAACTAAACTATGAAGAAATAGGAAGTCTTAGGAAGACTTAGGAAGACCTAAATATCCTAAGGATTCCAAAGTTCACCAAACTCCTCCACCTCGGAAAAAGCATTTTTTCTCCTAATGATAGGTCAACCGCCGTGCGCCTTCGCTTGCCACGGCGGTTGCTGTTTTCCGTGCGTCCGTTAAGGGAAGAGGGGCGGCGGGCGAAGGAAAAGTTTTGAGGTCAAAAAAAAGGAAATGACGGAAAAACATCTTATCTTCGCAAAAAGAAAACCTCGAACACCTTAATATCTAATAACTATAAAAAGGAGGAGACATGGACATCAAGATTCAGCCCATCCACTTCAGCATGAGCCAGCAGCTGGAAGAGTTCATCAACAAGAAAGTGGCGAAGTTGGAACGCGTGCACGACGGCATCATCACGGCTGACGTGACATTGAAAGTGGTAAAGCCCGAGACCTCGAACAACAAAGAGGCCGAGATACGGGTACAAGTTCCGAACGGTGACTTTTTCGCGTCGAAGGTGACTGACACGTTTGAGGAGAGCGTGGACACGGCATTGCAAGCGATAGAGAAACAACTGATCAAGTCGAAGGAAAAAGTCCGTCAATAGAAAAAAAAAGACGGACGAAGACAAAAAAAATCGGATTTTTATTTGTCGTATTAAAAAAATACCTACTTTTGCAAGCCGTTTTAGCAGTCAAATGCTGTTAGAACGGCTTTGATTACCTTTCCGATCGGGCAAGTAATCAACAACCAGCCTCTTTAGCTCAGTTGGTAGAGCACGTGATTTGTAATCTCGGGGTCGTTGGTTCAAGTCCGACAAGAGGCTCAAAGCGAGGCGGGCAAGTTTCCGCCGAAAGACATAAAGGCTTGGGTAGTTACCAGAGTGGCCAAATGGGACAGACTGTAAATCTGTTGTCTTACGACTTCGGTGGTTCGAATCCATCACTACCCACAAGAGACTCGGAGCGAGTCACGTCGCGATGGCGGCACGGTGAGCGAGGGGTCGATAAATGCGGAAGTAGCTCAGTTGATTAGAGCATCAGCCTTCCAAGCTGAGGGTCGCGGGTTTGAGTCCCGTTTTCCGCTCAAAGTATGTTTTACTTCTTCCTCCAGAAGTTGCTGTTGTAGCTCAGTGGTAGAGCACTTCCTTGGTAAGGAAGAGGTCATGGGTTCAACTCCCATCAACAGCTCTTTTTTTTGGTGAGAACAATTTTCATTCTTTAATATTTATATCAGTTATGGCTAAAGAGAAATTCGAACGTACCAAGCCGCACGTAAACATTGGTACCATTGGTCACGTGGACCACGGTAAGACGACCTTGACCGCCGCTATCACGAAGGTATTGGCAGAGAAAGGATTCAGCAAGAGCGACGAGATCAAGTCGTTCGACCAAATCGACAACGCTCCAGAAGAAAAAGAGCGTGGTATCACCATCAACACCTCTCACGTGGAGTATGAGACCGCTAAACGTCACTACGCACACGTTGACTGCCCAGGACACGCCGACTATGTGAAGAACATGGTAACGGGTGCCGCTCAGATGGACGGTGCCATCATCGTGGTTGCCGCTACCGACGGTCCAATGCCTCAAACTCGTGAGCACATCCTGCTCGCTCGTCAAGTGAACGTGCCTCGTTTGGTCGTTTTCTTGAACAAGTGTGACATGGTTGAGGACGAGGAGTTGCTCGAGCTCGTAGAGATGGAAATGCGTGACTTGCTTTCGTTCTACAACTTCGACGGCGAAAACACCCCAATCATCCGCGGTTCCGCTCTCGGCGCCCTCAACGGCGTTGACAAATGGACCGACAGCGTGATGAAGTTGATGGACGCAGTTGACGAGTGGATTCCAACCCCAGCACGTGAGGTTGACAAACCATTCTTGATGCCTATCGAGGACATCTTCTCTATCACCGGTCGTGGAACCGTAGCAACGGGTCGTATCGAGACCGGTGTCGTTAAGGTGAACGACGAGGTAGAATTGCTCGGTTTGGGTGAGGATCGCAAGGCTGTCGTTACGGGTGTCGAGATGTTCCGCAAGACCCTTGACCAAGGTGAAGCAGGCGACAACGTAGGTTTGTTGCTCCGCGGCATCGAGAAGAACGACGTTAAGCGTGGTATGATTCTTTGCCACCCAGGACAGGTTAAGCCTCACCAGAAGTTCAAGGCAGAGGTTTATATCTTGAAGAAAGAAGAAGGTGGTCGTCACACTCCATTCCACAACAAATATCGTCCTCAGTTCTATGTCCGCACGTTGGACGTGACTGGCGAGATCACATTGCCAGAAGGAACCGAGATGGTTATGCCAGGTGACAACGTTACCATTACCGTTGACTTGATCGTGCCAGTAGCATGCGACAAGGGTCTGCGTTTCGCAATCCGCGAAGGTGGTCGTACGGTAGGTGCCGGTCAAATCACCGAAATCCTCGACTAAAAAATCTTTAGTCTAACATAACGAAACGGTCTCTCCCCGCCTTAAAAAGAGGAGCGGAGAGACCGTTTTTCAAATACGGAACTAGCTCAGTTGGTAGAGCACCGGTCTCCAAAACCGGGTGTCGGGAGTTCGAGCCTCTCGTTCCGTGCAAACTACAGGAAAATGAAAATCGTTAACTATATCCAAGAGTCTTACTCAGAACTCGCCCACAAAGTGTCTTGGCCATCGCGTCAGGAGCTTTCGAACAGTGCGGTGGTCGTACTCATTGCTTCCGTGATTATCGCGCTCATCGTGTGGGTTATAGACATGGGTTTCGAGAACCTGATGTCCACGATTTATTCCCTTATCCGTTAATATCAAACCATCTTCAGGGAGAGTATTACTATGGCTGACAACGCAAAGAAATGGTATGTGCTCCGCGCCATCAGCGGCAAGGAGAATCAGGCCAAGGATTATCTTGAAAAAGAATGCAAGGCCGATACCGATTTCGCAAGATATATCGGTCAGGTGTTGATACCTACGGAGAAGGTTATGACGATGACCCCTAAGGGCAAGAAAGTGGTCAAGGAGCGTTCTTATCTGCCAGGTTACGTTTTGGTAGAAGCCGAGTTGACGGACGCCATCGCTCACCGACTGAGCAACACGCCGAACATCATTGGCTTCCTGAGCGATGACCCAGCTCATCCGACACCGCTGCGCAAGAGCGAAGTGAATCGCATCTTGGGACAGGTGGATGAAGCGGAAGAGGTGATTAACAACACTTCGATACCGTTTGCCGTAGGAGACGCGGTGAAGGTTACTTATGGAGCCTTCAGCGGATTCAGCGGACACGTGGAAGAAGTGTTGGCGGAGAAGCGCAAGGTGAAGGTTATGGTTATGATTTTCGGTCGTAAGACGCCGGTAGAACTGGGTTTTACGCAAGTAGAAAAGGAATGACACGTTGTACCGCTCACGGGTGACATGTTACGGGTCGGCGATGAGAGGAAGTGATTGTTCCATGGAAGTTTAATTTTTAATTTGTTATGGCAAAAGAAGTTGCTGGACTTATTAAATTGCAGATCAAGGGTGGCGCAGCCAATCCTTCTCCGCCAGTAGGTCCTGCCTTGGGTTCCAAGGGTATCAACATCATGGAGTTCTGCAAGGCGTTTAACGCACAGACTCAAGATAGGGCTGGCAAGGTGCTCCCTGTCGTTATCACCGCCTATACGGACAAGAGTTTCACATTCATCGTGAAGACGCCTCCGGTAGCGGTTCAATTGCTTGAAGCCGCCAAGAAGAAGAGTGGCTCGGCAGAACCAAACCGTAAGAAAGTGGCAGAAATCACGTGGGATCAAGTTCGCGCTATCGCGCAGGACAAGATGCCTGACTTGAACTGCTTCACCGTAGAAAGCGCGATGCGACTCGTTGCGGGTACCGCTCGCAGCATGGGTATAACCGTCAAGGGAGAATTTCCCGCTAACAACTAATCTTTTTAGAAACTGACTATGAGCAAACTTACGAAAAATCAGAAGGCAGTCTCCGAAAAAATTGAGCAGGGAAAATTCTACTCATTGGAAGAAGCTGCCGCTCTCGTGAAAGATATCACGACCGTAAAATTTGACGCATCGGTGGACATGGACGTACGTTTGGGCGTTGACCCACGCAAGGCGAACCAAATGGTTCGTGGCGTGGTATCGTTGCCAAACGGAACCGGCAAAGTCGTTCGCGTGCTTGCCCTCTGCACATCCGACAAGGAGGAAGAGGCAAAGGCCGCAGGAGCGGACTATGTTGGTTTGGACGAGTACATCGAGAAGATCAAAGGCGGTTGGACAGACGTAGACACAATTATCACGATGCCATCGGTGATGGGAAAACTCGGAGCGTTGGGTCGCGTGTTGGGTCCTCGCGGATTGATGCCAAACCCTAAGAGCGGTACCGTGACCAACGAGATTGGTCAAGCCGTGAAAGAGGTAAAGCAAGGAAAAATAGACTTCAAGGTTGACAAGTTCGGAATCGTTCACGCGTCGATTGGTAAGGTTTCGTTCACACCAGAACAAATCACCGAGAACGCGAAGGAATTCATTTCGACGATTTTGAAATTGAAACCACAGGCGCTGAAAGGCACCTATGTGAAGAGCATTTATCTTTCGAGTACCATGAGTCCGGGTCTGAAGATAGACACGAAGACCGTGGATGAACTTTAATCCGTAAGCATCAAAGAGACATGAAAAAAGAAGATAAAGGCGCGATTATCGAGCAACTCAAGGAGGTTATCGGTTCGTACGCTCACATGTATCTTGCCGACACAGCCGGCTTGAACTCGGAGCAGACGAGCAACCTTCGTCGCGAGTGCTTCAACAACAACATCAAGATGCTTGTTGTGAAGAACACGTTGCTTCAGAAGGCACTTGAGGCTCTTGACACGGACTACAACGAGCTTTATCCAGCCCTTGCGGGTCAGACGAGCTTGATGTTGTCGAACACGGGCAACGCCCCTGCGAAACTCATCAAGAAGTTCGCTAAGGACAATGGCAAGCCAGTATTGAAAGCCGCATACGTTGAAGAAAGTTTCTACAGCGCATCGCAGTTGGAGGACTTGGTAGCCATCAAGAGCAAGAACGAGCTCATTGGCGATGTCATCGCATTGCTGCAATCTCCAGCCAAGAATGTTATTTCCGGTTTGCAGGCAGCTGCAGGTCAGAAGATTCATGGCGAGTTGGAGACCTTGAGCAAGAGAGGCGCATAATTTCGCATCAAAGAAAAATTTATCAACCAAACAAAAATCGTGGCATAAGCCACACAACAAACAACTTAATCGTATAATCTTTTAAATTTCTAATAAAATGGCAGACGTTAAAGCTATCGCAGAAGAATTGGTTAACCTCACCGTGAAGGAAGTTAATGAGTTGGCTCAAGTCCTCAAAGAGGAATATGGCATTGAACCAGCTGCAGCAGCCGTAGCAGTAGCAGCAGGTCCAGCAGCAGGTGGTGCTGCAGCAGCAGAGGAGAAGACCTCTTTTGATGTCGTATTGAAGTCGGCAGGTGCATCTAAACTCGGTGTCGTAAAGGCCGTTAAGGAGTTGACCGGTCTTGGCTTGAAAGAGGCTAAGGACATGGTAGACAACGCTCCTTCAACTCTCAAGGAAGGTGTTTCCAAGGAAGAGGCTGAGTCTTTGAAGGCAAAACTCGAGGAGCAAGGTGCCGAAGTTGAACTTAAGTAAACACGGACATACCCTTTAAGGGGGCAATATGGTTTAGAATCCCGCTTGTCGGGACTCTAAACCTTTTTGTGTCTAAGTTCATTTTACCCCTCACCTCATCTTCCCGAAGCGTCATGATCAAGTATCATCCGCTACCACTCGCCACTAAAAACATATAACAAAATCCATGTCTTCAGCAGAAAAAAACACAAGAGTAGATTTCTCGTCGCTTCAGCATCCGGCGTCGCGACCAGACTTCCTCGATATCCAAATAAAGTCGTTTCATGACTTCTTCCAGTTGGATACGCCCGCTGAGAAGCGCAAGAACGAAGGCTTGTACAAAGTCTTCGCGGAGAACTTCCCCATTCAGGACACGCGTAACAACTTCACGCTTGAGTTTTTGGACTACTATGTAGATCCTCCTCGCTATTCGCTTGACGAATGTGTCAGAAGAGGATTAACCTACAGCGTACCCTTGAAGGCAAGGTTAAAATTGTACTGCACGGACCCGGAGCATGAAGACTTCGACACGGTGGTACAAGACGTATATTTGGGTCAGATACCGTACATGACGACAAAAGGCACGTTCGTGATAAACGGAGCGGAGCGCGTCGTCGTATCACAGTTGCACCGTTCGCCAGGCGTTTTCTTCGGCAGCAGCATACACGCTAACGGCTCGAAGTTGTACAGCGCGCGAATCATTCCGTTCAAGGGTTCTTGGATAGAGTTCGCGACGGACATCAACAACGTGATGTACGCTTACATTGACCGTAAGAAGAAATTGCCAGTGACGACACTGCTCCGCGCCATCGGTTTCGAGAGCGACAAGGACATCCTTGACATCTTTGGTCTTGCGGATGAAGTGAAAGTCACGAAAACGAACTTGAAAAAATGCGTCGGCCGCAAGCTCGCCGCCCGCGTGTTGCGCACGTGGATGGAAGACTTCGTGGACGAGGACACCGGTGAGGTGACCTCCATTGAACGAAACGAAGTCATCGTGGATCGAGAGACCGTGTTGGCCGCCGAACATATAGATTCAATCATTGAATCGCAAACGGAAACGATACTCCTGCACAAGGAAGACGTGAACCAAAACGAGTACTCCATCATCTACAACACGTTGCAGAAAGACCCTTCGAACTCGGAGAAGGAGGCAGTGCTCTACATCTACAAGCAGTTGCGCAATTCAGATCCCGCTGATGACGCTACGGCACGCGAGACAATCAACGGATTGTTCTTCTCGGACAAGCGTTATGACCTTGGTGACGTGGGTCGTTATAGAATCAACAAGAAGTTGGATTTGAAGATTGACGAGAACATCAAGGTGTTGACGAAGGAAGACATCATCGAGATTATCAAATATCTGATTCAATTGATCAACTCGAAGATGGAAGTGGACGATATAGACCACTTGAGCAACCGTCGCGTACGCACCGTGGGAGAGCAGTTGCACAACCAATTCGGTGTGGGTTTGGCACGTATGGCACGCACGATTCGCGAGCGCATGAACGTTCGTGACAATGAAGTGTTCACGCCCGTAGATTTGATCAACGCCAAGACCATCTCGTCGGTAATCAATAGTTTCTTCGGGACGAACGCCTTGTCGCAGTTCATGGACCAGACGAACCCACTTGCCGAGATCACGCACAAGCGTCGTATGTCAGCCTTGGGACCTGGCGGTTTGAGCCGCGAGCGCGCGGGATTCGAGGTACGTGACGTGCACTACACGCACTATGGTCGTCTCTGCCCTATCGAGACACCGGAAGGTCCGAACATCGGTCTGATTTCGTCCTTGTGCATCTACGCCAAGGTGAATGATCTCGGATTCATTCAAACCCCATATAGAAAAGTTGAGAATGGCAAGGCAGACTTCTCAGAGAATGGCATTTGCTATTTGACCGCTGAGGAGGAAGAGGGCAAGACGATAGGTCAAGCCAACGTTCCAATGGGCAAGGATGGTTCGTTCAAAGAGTCGAGCGTGAAGGCTCGTCAGGGAGCGGACTTCCCAGTGGTGGCACCTGAAGAGTTGTCGTATATGGACGTTAGTCCACAACAGATAGCCTCAATCGCCGCCGCGTTGATTCCGTTCCTCGAGCATGACGACGCCAACCGCGCGCTGATGGGTTCAAACATGATGCGCCAGGCCGTTCCGCTCTTGCACAACGAGGCACCTATCGTAGGCACGGGTATCGAGCGTCAGTTGTGCGAAGACAGCCGCACGCAGATTGCCGCGGAGCGCGAGGGTGTGATAGACTTTGTAGATGCCTCGCAGATTCGCATCAAATATGACCGCACGGATGACGAAAGGTTCGTGTCGTTTGACGATGACATCGTGGTTTACAACATACCAAAGTTCCGCAAGACCAACCAAAGCACGACCATCGACTTGCGTCCGATCGTACGCAAGGGTGACCGTGTTCATGCCGGACAAATCTTGACGGAAGGATACGCTACCGAACAAGGTGAATTGGCTTTGGGACGCAACCTGCTGGTTGCCTTCATGCCATGGAAGGGTTACAACTATGAGGACGCCATCGTGCTGAACGAGCGCGCCGTTAAGGAAGACCTGTTCACTTCGGTACACGTAGATGAATATCAATTGGAAGTGCGCGAGACGAAGCGCGGCATGGAGGAACTGACTTCGGACATTCCAAACGTCGGCGAAGACGCCACGAAGGAATTGGACGAGAGAGGTATCATCCGTATTGGCGCTCACGTTAAGCCAGGAGACATTCTGATAGGAAAGATCACTCCTAAGGGAGAATCAGACCCAACGCCAGAAGAGAAATTATTGCGCGCCATCTTCGGTGAGAAAGCCGGAGACGTGAAGGACGCATCGTTGAAAGCGACTCCGTCGCTTTCGGGCGTAGTGGTTGACACCCAACTCTTCTCGAAAGTCATCAAGACGAAGAAGAGCAAGTCAGAAGACAAAGCCATCCTTCCTATCTTGGAGAAGGAGTTTGAGAAATCAACATCAGACTTGCGTCAAGACTTCATCGATCGTTTGGCAACGTTGGTAGCCGGCAAGACCTCACAAGGCGTGAAGGACTACATGGGAGCCGACGTGATAGCCAAGGGCGAGAAATTCTCGAAGAAGAAACTCGAAGAGATAGACTACGAATCGATTCACTCGACGAAGTGGACTACCGATGAGCATAAGAACGAGATGATAGGCGAGTTGATCAAGAATTATCTTCGTCGTCACAAGGAGTTGGAGGCACAGATACAAAGAAAGCGTTTCGCCTTAACCATCGGAGACGAGTTGCCAGCAGGCACCATTCAATTGGCGAAGATTTATATCGCCAAGAAGCGTAAGATACGCGTGGGAGACAAGATGGCAGGTCGTCACGGAAACAAAGGTATCGTGTCGAAGATAGTTCGTCAAGAGGACATGCCGTTCCTTGCGGACGGAACACCGGTTGACATTGTATTGAACCCACTGGGCGTGCCTTCACGTATGAACTTGGGTCAGATTTTCGAAACCGTGTTGGGATGGTCAGGCAAGAAGTTAGGTTTGAAATTTGCGACCCCGATCTTTGACGGAGCGACACTCGATGACATCAACGTATATACGGACAAGGCAGGCTTGCCACGCAACGGACGCACGGAAGTGTATGACGGAGCGACGGGAAAGAAGTTTGACCAACCAGCCACGGTGGGTGTCATTTACATGTTGAAATTGGGTCACATGGTTGACGACAAGATGCACGCTCGCTCGATTGGTCCTTACTCTCTGATTACACAACAACCATTGGGCGGTAAGGCACAATTCGGAGGTCAACGTTTCGGAGAGATGGAAGTTTGGGCCATCGAGGCCTTCGGAGCGACCCATGTCTTGCAAGAGATATTGACCGTGAAGTCGGACGATGTGACTGGTCGCGCTCACGCATACGAAGCAGTCGTGAAGGGTGAGCCAATGCCAGCCCCTGGTTTGCCAGAATCGTTCAACGTGTTGTTGCACGAGTTGCGCGGTTTGGGTCTGAGTGTAAATCTTGAGTAATAAAAAAATCATTAAAGGTAAAAAACTATGCCTTTCAGAAAAGATACAAAATCTAAGTCAAACAACTTCTCGAAGATTTCGATAGGTCTCGCATCGCCCGAAGAGATTCTGGAGAACTCGTATGGAGAGGTGTTGAAACCTGAAACGATTAACTACAGGACGTACAAGCCTGAGCGTGACGGTTTGTTTTGCGAGCGCATTTTCGGTCCAGTGAAGGACTATGAGTGCGGTTGCGGCAAATACAAACGCATTCGCTATCGCGGCATCGTGTGCGACCGATGCGGAGTGGAAGTGACGGAAAAGAAAGTACGTCGCGAGCGCATGGGGCACATCTCGCTTGTAGTTCCTATCGCCCACATTTGGTACTTCCGTTCGTTGCCAAACAAGATTGGTTACTTGCTTGGCATGCCAACAAAGAAGTTGGATTCCATCATCTACTACGAACGCTATGTGATTTTGCAAGCGGGCGTGTTGGCGAACACGGATGGCATCAAGGAAGGTGAATTGCTCGCAGAAGAGGAATATTTGGACATCATAGACAACAAGTTGCCAGAAGGCAACCAAAACCTGCCTGACGATGACCCTAACAAGTTCATCGCCAAGATGGGCGCGGAGGCCATCTACGACATGTTGGTGAAGATTGACCTTGACAAGTTGTCGTATGAGTTGCGCGACAAAGCCAGCACGGAGACATCACAACAACGCAAGAATGACGCATTGAAACGTCTTCAAGTCGTTGAGTCGTTCCGCGCGTCAAAAGGCAAGAACAAGCCTGAGTGGATGATCATGAAGATATTGCCAGTGATTCCGCCAGACTTGCGTCCATTGGTTCCATTGGACGGTGGTCGCTTTGCGACATCGGACTTGAACGACTTGTATCGTCGCGTCATCATTCGTAACAACCGTTTGAAACGACTGATTGAAATCAAGGCGCCAGAAGTGATTTTGCGCAACGAGAAGCGTATGTTGCAAGAGGCGGTTGACTCGTTGTTTGACAACTCACGTCGTTCGAGTGCGGTGAAGAGCGAGGCAAACCGACCTTTGAAATCCCTGTCAGACTCTCTGAAGGGAAAGCAAGGCCGCTTCCGTCAGAACCTGCTCGGAAAACGTGTGGACTACTCCGCCCGTTCGGTTATCGTGGTAGGTCCAGAATTGAAGATGGGCGAATGCGGTCTGCCAAAATACATGGCGGCAGAGTTGTATAAACCATTTATCATTCGTAAGTTGATAGAACGCGGTATCGTTAAGACCGTGAAATCAGCGAAGAAAATCATAGATCGCCAAGACCCTGTTATCTGGGACATTTTGGAATATGTGATGAAGGGTCACCCAGTGTTGTTGAACCGCGCCCCAACGCTTCACCGTTTGGGCATCCAAGCATTCCAACCTCACATGATAGAAGGCAAAGCCATTCAACTTCACCCGTTGGCATGTACGGCGTTCAACGCCGACTTCGACGGTGACCAGATGGCCGTTCACCTCCCATTGAGCAATGAGGCGATATTGGAGGCGCAAATCCTGATGTTGGAAAGCCACAACATCCTGAACCCTGCCAACGGCGCACCTATCACGGTGCCATCGCAGGATATGGTATTGGGTCTGTACTACATCACGAAACCACGCAAGGGCGTGAAGGGTGAAGGTATCACCTTCTACGCGCCGGAAGAAGCCATCATCGCCTACAACGAAGGCAAGGTGGATATTCACGCCATCGTGAACGTGCGCGTGGAAGACAAGGACGAGAAAGGCAACGCCATCACACATATCGTAGAAACGACGATAGGTCGCGTCATTGTGAACCAATTCGTACCGAAAGAAGTTGGATTCTTGAACATCCTGCTTTCGAAGAAGACGTTGCGTGACGTGATTAGCGATGTCATTAAAGTGTGCGGTTTCGCTCGCACGGGTCAATTCTTGGATGACATTAAGAACCTCGGTTATCGCATGGCATACGAAGGCGGTTTGTCATTCAACCTTGGTGACGTTTTGATTCCAGAAGAGAAAGCAGCGCTCGTGAAAGAAGGAAACGACGAGGTGGAGGAAATCATGAATAACTACAACATGGGTTTCATCACCAACAACGAGCGTTACAACCAAATCATCGACACGTGGACGCACGTCAACAGCAAGTTGGCAAACACGCTGATGAAACAATTGTCGTCCGACCAACAAGGTTTCAACGCTGTCTATATGATGTTGGACTCAGGAGCCCGTGGTTCGAAGGAGCAGATTCGTCAGCTTTCAGGTATGCGCGGACTGATGGCTAAGCCACAGAAATCAGGAGCCGAAGGCGGACAGATTATTGAAAACCCTATTTTGTCAAACTTTAAGGAGGGTCTTTCGGTGCTCGAGTACTTCGTGTCAACGCACGGAGCACGAAAGGGACTTGCCGACACCGCCTTGAAGACAGCCGATGCCGGATACTTGACTCGTCGTTTGGTGGACGTGTCGCAAGACGTGGTTATCAACGAAGAGGACTGCGGCACACTGCGCGGCATCATCGCCACAGAGGTGAAGAACAACGAAGACGTGGTTGCTACCCTATCGGAGCGCATCTTGGGTCGCGTTGCCGTTCACGACGTGGAAGACCCTGTGACACATGAAATATACGTACACAGCGGTGAGGAGATTCGCGAAGAGGCTGCCGAGAAGATTGAAAAATCGTCCATTGACAGTGTGGAAATTCGTTCGGTATTGACGTGCGAATCACGCCACGGCGTGTGCGCTAAGTGCTATGGTCGAAACCTCGCCACCCAGCGCATGGTTCAAATAGGAGAGACGGTGGGCGTGATTGCCGCACAGTCAATCGGTGAACCAGGTACGCAGTTGACACTCCGTACGTTCCACGTGGGTGGTGTGGCATCAAACGCCAGCGCAAACACGGGTATGAACGCCAAGACGGACGGTATATTGAAGATAGATGAGTTGCGTAGCGTGGACGCCACGGACAACGAAGGCAACAACTACCAAGTCGTCATCGGTCGTATGGCAGAGGTACAGATTTTGGACCCTAAGACAGGCGTGGCATTGTCAGCACCTCAAAATATTCCTTACGGTTCTAAACTGTTGTTCAAGAATGGCGACAGCGTGAAGAAAGACGACCGCATCTGCGAATGGGACCCATTCAACGCCCTGATCGTGACGGAAACGGCAGGTAAAGCCGTGTATGTCGATATGGTGGACAGCGTTACGTACACAAGCGAAATGGACGACGCGACGGGTCTGTCAGAAAAGATTGTCATCGAGTCACGCGACAAGAGCAAGATACCTGCTATCCAAATCGTAGATAAGAAAGGTAACGTACTGAAGACGTACAACTTGCCAGTAGGTAGCCACTTGGTAGTAGAAGACCAACAAGCGGTGAACGCGGGTGACGAACTCGTCAAGATACCTCGCATCCAAAGCGGCGGTGCCGGTGACATCACCGGTGGTTTGCCACGCGTAACGGAACTCTTCGAGGCACGTAACCCATCGAACCCTGCAATCGTAGCGGAAATAGACGGTGAGGTGACCTTCGGAAAGATTAAGCGTGGTAACCGCGAAATCAGCATCACGTCGAAGAGCGGAGAAGAGAAGAAGTATCTCGTGCCACTGTCGAAACAGATATTGGTTCAAGAAAACGACTTTGTACGTGCCGGAACTCCAATCTCAGATGGTGCCATCACTCCAAGCGACATCTTGTCAATATTGGGTCCTACCGCCGTACAAGAGTATATCGTGAACGAAGTTCAATCGGTGTACCGTTTGCAGGGCGTGAAGATAAACGACAAGCACTTTGAGGTCATCGTGCGTCAGATGATGCGCAAGGTTGAAATCGTGGATGCGGGTGACACCCGATTCTTGCCAAAACAAATTGTGGACAAACTCGACTTCATGGAAGAGAACGACCGCATCTGGGGCAAGAAAGTGGTTACGAACGCAGGCGACAGCGAGAAGTTCATGGCGGGACAGATTGTGACCGCGCGCAACCTTCGCGACGAGAACAGCGCCCTGAAACGCGCCGACAAGCAATTGGTTGAAGTGCGTGACGCGGTTCCTGCCACGTCAAGCCAAATACTGCAAGGTATCACACGCGCCGCGCTTCAAACGAAGAGCTTCATGGCAGCCGCATCGTTCCAAGAAACGACAAAGGTGCTGAACGACGCCGCTATCAACGCAAAGGTAGATACGTTGGATGGTTTGAAAGAGAACGTCATCGTAGGTCACTTGTTACCTGCGGGAACAGGTCAACGCGCATTCGACAAGATTCAAGTCGGTTCGCAAGACGACTTCGAAATGTTCATGACAGGTCGTAAGGCCACCGCGGAACAAGAGGCGTAACGCCATCGTTGAAATAACGACAAGACAATAATAAAAGGGAAAGCCAATGGAAAAACCATTGGCTTTCTCTTTTATGCGACTAATCAACTGAAACAAACAAGCGACTTCGGAATAGAAATTCTTTTAGAAAAAACTGTTGAGAATTTCCAAAACGACAAAAACGTTAGCGGGTTTTCAGCCACGACTGCAGTTCTTGCTTGCTTGCCGCGTTAAGGAGTTTCCCTTCTTTCCAAACCACGTCAGGATAAGACTTTTTGAGGTCTTGACACGCTTTGGTAATGCCACTACCACCTGAAGTGGCAAAAGGAATGACCGTCTTGCCCTTGAAATCGTAAGACTCCATGAAAGTATTAATGATGGTCGGCGCGGTGTACCACCAGATAGGGAACCCGACATATACCACGGAATAATCCTTCATGTTGGGCAGTTTAGAGGCGATGGCAGGTCGTGAAGACTTGTCTTGCATCTCGACACTGCTTCGGCTCTTCTTGTTGGTCCAATCAAGGTCAGCAGGGGTATAAAGTTGAGCCGGCGTGATTTCAAAGAGATCAGCACCCGCAACCTCAGCCAATTGTTTAGCGACAGTTTTGGTCACACCAGAGGCGAAAAAATAAGCAACTAAGGTTTTCATATTTTTTTGTTTGGGGACGCTTTGTGAATGTGCATTGAAACACGCACACATCATTACAATTAAAGAAATTATAAGTTTCGGCATAGGAGAACAAACCAGTTGATGATTATTGTTTGAATTCCCCATTGAGAACCATCATATTGTCCGTGAGCGGCTGCATGTCACGCTTGACGACTTGTTCTTCCCACTGTTCGGGAGCGACCTCCTCGAACGAGATACTGATGGCAGAAGGAGCGCAGCCCCAATTGTCCGCAAAGGCTTTGAAAACGACTTCGGCTACTTTGCGTTTGGTAGCCTCATCTTTTGGATAGGCTTTGATTCTAATGTAAGGCATAAGTAATGATAATTTAGATTGGTTGCTTAGAATTGAAAGTTAATGCCGCCCATGAAGGTGGCATGTGGCATAGGATAGCCAAGGTTGAACTCGTAGTCTTGCGCCAGAAGATTGTCTCCGTTCACCCACAGACGCAATCGCTTCGTGACATCGTAGGAGGCGGACATGTTGAGCAAACAGAAATTTTCAGTGGTGGTGGAGGTAGCGCCTACTGACGTATAAAGGTCACGTATGCATTGCAAACCCGCAGAGAGTGTCCAACGGCTATGAGAATAGGTGGCATTCAGACCACCCTTGTAATTAGGAGCGGCAACGACCTTGTAACGCATGTGTAAAAGCGCATGGTCGGTGGAGACAGTCAAGCGGTCATTCACGGCATATTTGGCTTCAAGTTCCGCACCGTAGTTCTCGATTTCGCCTGTATTGACATTACGTCCGGCAACCGTTTGGATGAGGTTGTCACCCTTAATGTAAAAGGCATTGAGAGCATAGGTAAACGAGCCGACGCGATGTCGCCAAGACCACTCGTAATTCCACAGACGTTCAGCACTGAGGGAATCGTGATTTGCCGTGCCATACATATACATCTCACGCATGGTTGGATTACGGAACCCCTTGGATGCCAAAACCTTCATCTCAGCAGAACGTAGAGGTCTCCAGACAGCACCCGCCTGAGGAATCCACTCCCCTCCCGCCACGGAATGACGGTCATAACGCAATCCGGCATCAAGGGTGAACCACTTAGTTATGTCTTGTCGGAGGTTGAGATAGCCAGCCAATTCATTCTCATGCTCATGCGCACTCTGCATCAAGCGTTTTGGCGTACGCACGATATCACCGGTGATTCTGTCAGTATAGTAAGCATGTCCATAGATGTGTTGATAATCAAAGCCAGCAGTCAGACGATTGCCTGAGAACAGGCGAACGCTCTGATAGAAAGAAACACCAGCCACGGCATCCTTGGAACGAAAGAGGTCGGTCTGTGGCGTTCCCCCTTGGGCATTGTAACCGTCATTAATCTTATGCCTTCCGAAGTTGTCATAGACACTGAGCGCGCCCGAAGTTCGAGCGAAATTGTTCTCAAGTGCCAGGGTAGCGGCACCGCGCGTAATCCATTGGTCGTTGTCCAACTTGGGTTGCGTGACGGAATCGGGATTGCTCGCATTCCAATGGGTGAGGTCGAGGTCACCTGATAGTTTCCAATGCGGAGTGACGTCATAACCCAACTTGATGAAGCCACCATATTGTTCAAAACCCATGTGAGCTCGGTGGTTGTCCGAACGGGCGTATTGCAAGGCAACAGTAGAAGAAAACTTGCCACTACGGAACTGATTGGACGCCTCGGATTGGAAGGTTCCATAACTGCCCGCTCCAAGGCTGACACCTGTCTTGGAACCATCGGTGTCCATCTTGCGCGTGACGATGTTGAGCACGCCCCCCATAGCGTTGCTGCCGTAGAGCATGGAAGCCGGTCCGCGCAGCACCTCGACACGCTCCGCCATGAGCGTTTGGTAGGAGTCAGAAATGGGGTGCCCATAGATACCGTTATACTGCGGATGTCCATCAATGAGCATGAGCAATTGCCCCGAACTTCCAGACAAACCACGAAGAGAGATGCCACCGGCAGCACCCGTGGAAACGCCGTAGCCCATCACAGAACGAGAGGACACAATGAGTCCGGGCACTTGTCGCATGGCAACTGGCAAGACATTGATGTCGGCACTTTTAGTGAGATCCTCACGCCCAATGACCGTTACCGTCATTGGAAGATGACGGACATCAACGGAGTCCCTTGTACCCGTCACGACGACATCGGGCAAAGAAACAGAATCGGCGACTTGCGAGAACGCCATGAAGGGAAAGGAGAAAAGCGAAACAGCAACGAGCGCGATGGTGTTGAGCCTTATCATTTGTCGTTTTTAAGAATGAATGGTTTGAGACCCTTGGCGGCTTCAGCGGCAGTGATGCGCTTGCCACCGTTGTCAAGGTCGATAAGGATGTAACGGTCGTTACCCATGCCCATCTCCTTCATGTAGGAGAGTTGGCGAAGCCCGTGGCGCGTCTCGATGCGTTCAACCATGTCATGGTGCTGCTTGGCGGTCATGGCATAGATGATGTCAACGCACGCCTGATCGATGGCGAGGATGTCGGTAGAAGAGAGGATGCCGACGTTAGGCGTGACGACAGGTTCAGCCAAAAGGCCAGCGCAGTCGCAAGAGATGGACATGTTGCGCATGACATTGACGTAGCAGACACGATTGCCGAAATGGTCGATGGTGGCTTTGGTCGATTCGGTGATTCGCTCCATCAGTTCCTCTTTTCGGATGCTCCATTGTCCTTGACCCTGCGCCGTGTGAATCCAAGACTTGCCGACACGTCCGTCAGCGCATCCGATGCCGATGTTCTTGTTGGAGCCACCGAAACCGCCTTGCGAATGACCTTTGAAGTGCGTGAGCGTAACCATGGCATCGTAGTCCGTGAGGTGACCGCCCACTGACATCTCTTTGAACCACTTGCCACCTTTGACGGGAAGAAGGGTCGTTCCCTGCTCATCGAGAATGTCAACTGGGCAAAAAGTCCACCCATTGACCTGCAGCGTTTTTCGATGCTGCTCGGTGGTGTAGCGGTCACCTTTGTAGTAGGTGTTGGTTTCAATGATTTTCGCGTCAGGAAGGTCCTTTTGCATCAATTCCTTTACCCACTGTGAAGGGATGATGTTCGGACCGTTTTGTTCACCCGTATGCAGTTTGACACCGACACGACCAGATATGTTGCCATTCACTTGTTCATAAGCGCGAATCAATCCGTTGGCGGAGAGGTCACGCGTGAAATAAACGACGGACTCATTGCCCGTGCGCTTGTTGTAAGGGACGTATTTGCTACAATCCGGAACGGAATCTTGATTCTGTTGCGCGAAAAGCGTGAGCGTGAGCAAGGCGATGATGAAAGCGGTGATAGAACAGACTTTTTTCATATTGATGGTTGGTTATTTATATCACTAAGTTACCTGTAACGACATCTATTTTTGTTGATTCACAAAAGGAATAGTGTTTAAGATTTGCTATCAAATCATCTACCTGTTCCGTGTTACAATCTATTACATCATCTAATCCTATCAATTGTCCATTAGGGATTTTGGTATGTTCATTTCAGAGTGACGCGGTATTTTAATCGCGTAGTTACGAAAAAAAAATCAAATAAACTTGAGGGTTGGAGGGGAAAAAAGGATGCGGCAACCGAAGTTGCCGCATCATGGGAAATAGCCCAAATCTGTCGCCACACCACCCTACGCCAAGGGTTAAGCGACAAGATAGCGAGAATCATTCCAACGTCCGTTTGATTTGCTTCTCGATGTAGGCTTCGATGGTGTCGCCAGGTTGGATGTCGTTGTAGCCACTGATGTTGAGACCGCACTCTTGTCCGTTTGAAACCTCCTTGACATCATCCTTGTATTGCTTGAGTTGTCCGAGTTGTCCCGTGAAGATGACAACGGAGTCGCGAATGACACGCACCTTGGAGTTACGTGTGATTTTGCCCTCGGTAACGATACATCCGGCAATGGTGCCGACCTTGGAAATGTTGAAGGCTTGCTTAACTTCAGCCGTACCGGTGACTTCTTCCTTGATTTCAGGCGAGAGCATACCCTCCATGGCACTCTTGACCTCCTCGATGGCGTCATAGATGATGGAATAGGTGCGGATGTCAATTTCCTCCTTCTCAGCAAGTCGTTTGGCACCGCCCGTAGGACGGACTTGGAAACCGATGATGATGGCATTGGAAGCGGCAGCGAGCATGACATCGTTTTCAGAGATGCCACCGACCGCCTTATGGATGACATTGACTTGAATTTCAGGCGTGGAAAGTTTGATGAGGGAGTCGGACAGAGCCTCGATGGAACCGTCCACGTCACCCTTGACAACGATATTCATCTCTTGGAAGTTTCCGAGCGCGATGCGTCGTCCGATTTCGTCAAGCGTGAGGTGAGTAGATGTTCTAAGTCCCTGTTCACGTTGTAGTTGGAGTCGCTTGTTGGCGATTTCACGCGCCTCACGTTCGGAATCAATGATGTTGATGTTATCGCCCGCCTGCGGCGCACCGTTGAGTCCGAGAATGATGGCCGGTTCGGATGGTCCCGCCTGCTTGATACGCTGGTTACGCTCGTTGAACATCGCCTTGACCTTGCCAAAGTAAGGTCCGGCGAGGACGATGTCACCAACATGGAGCGTACCATTGCTGATGAGGACGGTGGAAACATAGCCACGCCCCTTGTCGAGCGAAGACTCGACGATGGAACCCGCCGCCTTGCGGTTAGGGTTCGCCTTGAGGTCAAGCAAATCCGCTTCGAGCAATACCTTCTCAAGTAGTTCGTTGACATTGGTACCCTTCTTGGCAGAGATGTCCTCGCTTTGGTACTTACCACCCCACTCCTCGACAAGGTAGTTGAGAGCGGAAAGTTCCTCCTTAATCTTGTCTGGGTTCGCTCCCGGTTTGTCTATCTTGTTGATGGCAAAGACGATAGGAACGCCCGCCGCGGCGGCATGGTTGATAGCCTCCTTGGTTTGCGGCATGACATTATCGTCAGCAGCCACGATGATGATGACAATGTCGGTCATCTTGGCACCTCGCGCACGCATGGCGGTGAACGCCTCGTGACCCGGGGTGTCAAGGAAAGTGATATGTCGTCCGTTTTGCAACTTGACGTTGTAGGCACCGATGTGCTGCGTGATGCCACCCGCCTCGCCAGCAATGACATGAGAAGAGCGGATGTAGTCAAGCAACGACGTCTTACCGTGGTCAACGTGACCCATGACCGTGACAATTGGCGGACGCTGCACAAGGTCCTCAGGCTTGTCTTCCTCCTCTTGGATGGCTTGCACAACCTCAGCACTGACAAATTCGGTTTTGAAACCGAACTCCTCGGCAACGATGTTGATGGTTTCGGCATCGAGACGTTGGTTAATGGAAACCATGATGCCAAGTTCCATGCATTTGGAAATGACATCGGTCACAGGTATTGACATCATGACTGCCAATTCGTTCGCGGTCACGAACTCTGTCAGCTTGATGGTCTTGCTCTCCTTCAGTTCCTCCGCCTCTTGCTCAGCCTGTTGGCGTTCATTGAGGTCACGACGTTCACGACGATATTTGGCACCCTTCACCTTCTTCTCCGTGAGTCGAGCCAAGGTCTCCTTGACTTGCTTCTGCACGTCCTCCTCGGTCGTTTCTACCTTGCGGACATTCTTGCGGTCGTCATGTTGGCGACCACCTTTAGGACCTCGGTCATCATCGAAGTTGATGCGGTCTTGACCTATGCGCTTGCGATGGTGACGATTGCCGTTGCCATCGCCATTAGCACCAGCACGAGCCATACGCTCACGACGCAATTCCTCTTTCGACTTCTTGTCAGGGCGAGTCTTGTCGTTGATGGTGGCAAGGTCAATCTTGCCCAAGACCTTAGGACCTTCAGCCTTAGGAGCCGTGGAAAATTTGAACACAGCATCCTCGGATGGCTTTGCAGGCGCAGGAGGAACGGGAATCGATTCCTCCTTCTTCTGGACGGGTTGTGGCTTAGGCGTCTCAATGACCTTTGGAGATTCCGCAACAGGTTTTTCGGAAACCTGAGGCTCCGCAGGGCGCTCCGTCTTTTTCGGAGCGGAGAGGTCTATCTTTCCAACCGTCTTGAACTTGGGTTGCACCGACGAGTCAACCGTGGTAGGAATGAAATCGTCTTCTTTTTTCTTCGTCTCCTTGGCGGCTTGGGAGGAAACCTTCGCTTGGCGTTGCTGAATGAGTTGCTCCGCCCGCTTTTTCTGTTTCCTGTCCTGGTCGAACTCGTCAAGCAGTTGTTCATACTGCTCCTCGGAGATTTTGGCGTTAAGATCCGCCTTGACGTCCTTGTGTCCATTCTTGTTCAAAAAATCGACAATGTTGTCAAGTCCGACGTTGAGGTCCTTAACCGCTTTGCTTAGTCTTATTGTCATTGTTGGGAGTAGAAGTTAAAAACGAAAGAAGGAATCGTGAAAAATAAAGTTGATAGGGAAAAACGATTATGCTTGTTGCTCATCCTCGAATTCCTCGTTGAGGATGTTATAAATGTCATCAACCGTCTCTTCCTCGAGGTCAGTGAGCGACAGCAACTCCTGCTTTGGCACGGCAAGCACCTGCTTTGCAGTGTTCATACCGTGTTGCTTCAGGATATCGATAATCCACTCGTCAATCACATCCTTGAACTCTTCGAGATAGATGTCATCATCCTCAGGATTCTCCATCTCACGATAGACATCAAGTTTGTAGCCCGTCAGCAGGCTTGCGCACTTGATGTTAGAACCGTTCTTGCCTATCGCCTTCGAGACTTCAGCAGGCTCCAAATAAACATTGCATGACTTCGTCTCCTCGTCGATGCGCAGTGACGAGATGCTTGCGGGAGCCAACGAACGCTTAATCAACAACTGAACATTGTTCGTCCAGTTGATGACATCAATGTTCTCATTGCAAATCTCACGCCCCACGCCGCGTATACGAGCACCTTGCATACCCACGCACGCGCCCACCGCATCAATATGGTCATCGTAACTCTCCACAGCCACTTTCGCCTTCTGACCTGGAACACGCGCTATTGCCTTGATTGTTATCAAGCCATCGGCTATTTCAGGAATCTCAATTTCCATCAGTCGCTGCAAGAACACAGGAGACGTGCGTGAGACATAAATCTTCGGATTGTTATTTTCGTTGTCAATATGGTCAACCACGCAACGCACCATGTCACCCTTTCGGAACTCCTCACCAGGAATCTGCGCCGCCTTTGGCAATAACATGTCGTTGCCGTCCTCATCAATCAGCAGCGTCTCGCGCTTCCACGTCTGATACACTTCACCCGCAACAATCTGACCAATCTTCTCGCTATAGTTCTGATACAGAATATCCTTGCGCAAATCATTCAATTTCGCGGAGAACGTCTGACGCAAATTCAGAATCATGCGACGACCGAACGAAGCGAAATCAACAATCTCGTCAATCTCCTCTCCCACCTCAAAATCATCTTGCACCTTACGCGCCTCTGAGAGTGAGATTTGCGAATTAGCATCTTCCACCTCACCATCAGGAACTATCGTTCTCGTATGATGAATCTCGAAATCACCCTTCGCCGGATTGATGATGAAACTGTAATTCTCGTCCGAACCGTAAGTCTTCGCTATCACGCTTCGAAGACTGTCCTCAAGCACACCTTGAAGTGTCGTGTTGTCAAGTTGCAACTCGCTGTTCGACTCGGCAAAAACCTCCGAGAACTTTGTTTGAGCATTGTCTGATTTGCGCATTGTTGGATATGTTTAATTTTTAATCTTTTTTATCTAAACTCTTAAAGAACTAACTTCTCAAACCTCAATTATCGGTTTGGTATATTTCACCTCCGTATAGAGCAAACGTGTCGTCACCTCTTCCTCATGCTTACGCTTCTCGCCCTCCGCTTTCACCATCCGTTTCTCCGTCAGGAGAAAGCCACTCTCGTCAGACGCCGCCAGCACCCCTTTCAACTTGCGTCCGTCCGTCGTCAGCACCTCCACCTTCTCGCCCCGACGCACCTCATATTGGCGCGGCATGCGCAAAGGGGATGTCAAGCCGCAGGAACCCACCTCCAACGAATAGTCGTACTCGTCTTGGTTGAATCGCTCACCGAAGCCACGCGTCAACGCCCCGCAAAAGTCAAGGTCAACGCCACCCTCGCTATCCAAAGACACCACCACATTGTTATCACCGTCCACGCTGACATCCACCACAAAGATGCCCAAAGCCTCTCCGTGATTCGCCACATACTCCTCCACGAAATTCCGTATGTCAGTGATGTTCATTTTCATCTTCATATAAATAAAAATGGGTGCCTCATCAGCGCCCATCCCAATCAAAAAGTTGCGCAAAGATATATATATTTTAGGAATATAGAACAATAAAAGCGTAAATTTGCACTCAAAATCATGGGTAAGACATTACAAGATAAGTTGGGGGACACGGAACTGCCAAGTCCGGGCAAGCGAATAGACATACACTGTCACTTCTTCAACAGGAAGGAGTTGAGCGTGTTCATGCTGTTGGACATAGCGAGGATGTTGTCGAGGGCGGAGCTGACGTTAAGGGAGAGCCGTCGTGACGTGAGGCGCGAGCGTGAGGCGCAACACTTGTCAAGGGGCGTGAGGTCGGCATTGCTGTTCGCGGTGACCTCGATGTTATCACCGAAGCGGATATTAGGGAAATTGAAAAGGAAGGAGGAGGGATTCGCCTTTTGCCCATTGACGTTGGACCTGTACGGTCTGACGCAGAAGCAGGAGGACGAGGAGGACGCTTTGGTTAATACGGACCGTCTGATAGACCTCGTGCGTGAGGAGGTGGAGAAGGTGAGCGAACGTTCGGCGAAGTTGAGCGAAGAGAAGGGTCAGACGTTGGGACGACGCGGGATGGCGATAGAGTTGCGAAGGATGGGAGGGATGTTGAAGAAGTTGCTGTCGAAGCGGGCGTATCATAGCACATGGATAGGCGGCAAGACTCCGGACGGGTTCGGCAGGCAGGTGGAGGAGATGGAGCGGTTGACGAGGGAGCGGCCGACGGAGGTTTTCCCTTTCTACTCGGTGGATCCGAGGAGGGAGTCGAACTATAAGGTAAGGACGGACGGGACGTATGACCTGACGCCCATCACAAGCAAGTTGAGGAGGAACGGGGGGGTGTTCGTGGGTTTCAAGTTGTACACGCCATTAGGTTACAGTCCGACGCATCCGATGTTGATGGCGATGTACGCCTATTGCGAGCGTGAGGGCGTGCCCGTGATAGCGCACGTGTCGGGAAGCGGGTTGACGACGTTGGCGAACCGATTATGGGTGGAAGGAGATGTTTATGAGGACGGTGAGGTCAAAGAGGTACGCGGGGTGTGGGAGTTCAAGGAACGAGGATTGATGAGCCGGGAGCGGGTGCTGGAGCACTGCGAGACGCTGAATCACCCGATGCTGTGGGAGAAGGTGCTGAGGAGGTTTCCAAACCTGAAGATCGACTTGGCGCACTTCGGTCACCTGCCGGGAACGACGGTGTGGACGCGACACATCTGGGGTTTGATGACGGAGCGGAAGGAGGACGGAAGCCGGGCGTTTCCGAACTTGTACACGGACTTGTCGAACATTCCGACGGAGGAGGGTTTGCGGCGGATGAGGGAGGGCTTTTTCGTGAAGGAAGAGGATCTGAAGCGGCGCTTTCTATACGGTTCGGACTACTATATGAACATGATTTACGAGCGTGACATGGAGGAGTACGCGGAGCACTTCAAGCGGGTGTTCACGAGCGAGGAGTGGGACATGATGACGATAGAGAATCCGAGAAGATTTTTGAGTGTCAAAGGTTGAGGTATTGGGCTATCATATTATGTTGGTGGATAAGTGGCGTGGCGGCGTGGGCGACGGACTACTCGGGCGTGGTAAAGGACGCGCATAGCGGTGAGCCCGTGGGGTTCGCGGCGGTGGCGGTGTGCGGAGCGGGCGGAGAGGCTCGCGGTGTGATGACGGATGACAACGGGGCGTTCACGGTGAAGGCGGAGAGGGGCGAGACGCTGATTGTGTCCATGATGGGCTACGAGAGCGACACTGTGAAGGTGGGCGGGAACCGATATTTGGACATTGAGTTGAAGCCGAGAGCGGAAGAGCTGAGGGAGGTAGTAGTGACGAGGAAGAAGTACAGGAACAAGGGAAATCCTGCGGTGGAACTAATTAGGAAGGCAACCTCAAGAAGGGAGGAGAACCAACGTCAGGAGGCGGACTTAACGCGAACGCGTCATTATGAGAAGACGATGTTCGCGATAAATGACATCACGGATAAGTTGAAGGAGAAGAAGATGCTGAGGAGCGTGAGTTTCGTGTTCGAGAACACGGACACGACATTGGTGAAGGGCAAGGAGGCGTTGCCGATATATTTGAAGGAGAACTTGCGCGACGTGTATCAGCGGAGGAGCGACGGCGCGAAGAAGGTTGTGACGGTGGGCGAGCAGATGGTGCGGGTGAAGGGTTTGCAGGTGGACAATGACGGTGTGGCGGAGTACCTGAAGTATATGTATCAGGACATCAATGTGTATGAGAACACGATCACGTTTCTGACGAGCGGTTTTTTGAGTCCGTTAGCGACGGGCGCGCCGCAGTTTTATCGCTACTACATTCAGGACACGACAACGATAGACACGACACGGTGCGTGCGTGTGTTTTTCGCTTCAAGGAACAAGGCGGACTTGATGTTCACGGGAAACTTGTATATCACGTTGGACGGGGACTATGCCGTGAAACGAGTTGACATGGGCGTGGACGGGAGGATAAACGTGAATTTCATCCGTGGCGTACGCGTGACGCAGGATTATGAGAAAGTGGCAGGAAGGGGCTGGATGATGAAGCGTGACTATCTGTTAGTAGATTTCTACGCCGGATATGACTTGCCGGGCGTGTTGGGTGAGCGGTTGCAGGTGTTCGAGAATCGGGAGTTGCCAAGGATTGAGGTGGCGGACAGTCTGTTCGAGCATTTGGATGAGAGGGAGCGCGAGGCGGTGGAGAAGGCAATGAAGGCTGGTCAAGGGAAATTGACGGCAGAATTGACAGGCGGTATGCCCGAGACACGGGAGAAGGGTCTGCATGATGGAGACAGCGCCTTTTGGCGGTCGGAGCGATTGGAGGCGTTGAGCGAGACGCAGGAGCGGACGTATGACTTGATGGACAGCGTGCAGAAGGTGCCGATGATGAGGAGGGCGATGCGGACGGCGGACATCATCGGTCGCGGATATTGGGACATGGATAAGGTGGAGATTGGTCCGCTGTACGGATTCTACGGTTACAACGCGGTGGAGGGTCACCGGCTGCGCTTCGGGGGCAGGACGACGAATTACCTGACGAAGCGGGCGAACTTCGGGGCATACGTGGCTTACGGGACGAAGGACGAGCGATGGAAATGGTATGGGAAGGCGGCGTTGTCGATGACGAAAGGGAGCGTGTTTGACTTTCCGGCAAGGACGGTGACGCTGAGTTACTATCACGACACGCACGTGCCGGGACGGTCGGTGAACGTGAACGAGAACAGCGTGTTCAGCGCGGTGGGAAGGCATGAGAACCGGAAGATGTATTATGACGACTGCGTGACGCTAAGTCATTTGTTTGAGTTCAAGAATCACTTTTCGTATGACGTGGGATTCAAGTTGTTCAATGTGAAGCCAGGAGGTGACCTAACCTTTGTCACGCCAGCGAATGTGGATCTCGGAGGATTGAATCTGAACGAGGCATACGTGACACTGCGTTACGCTCCGAAGGAGAAGTTCTACCAAGGAAGGGCGTCAAGACACACGGTTCCGTCGAAGTATCCGATATTCACGGCAGAGTATGCGATAGGGAACAAGGCGATAGGAAGCGATTATGATTATCACCGATTGACGGTGAGCGCGAAAAAGCGTTTCTACATTTGGGTGATGGGCACGGCGGACGTGAGGGCGGAGGCTGGCAAGGTGTGGGGAAGAACCGCTTATCCGGCTTTGGTGACACATCAGAGCAACCAGTCGTTCCTGTATCTGAACGCATACAACATGATGAACTATTTGGAGTTCGTGTCGTCGCAATACGCGTCGGTGTGGGTGGAGTATAACGCCGGTGGATTTTTTCTAAACAAGATTCCAGCCATCAGGCGGTTGAAATGGCGCGAGGTGGCGACGGTGAAGGCGTTGTGGGGCGAGTTGGAAAAGAGCCAAAACCCGATGAATCACACGGACTTGCCACAGTTGCCAATGGACGAGGAAGGAAAGGTCATGACCTACAGTTTAGAGAAGAAACCTTATATAGAAGGTAGCGTTGGCATCACGAACATTTGGCGATTATTGCGGGTGGATTTTGTGAAACGGTTCACGTATTTGGACAATCCCGCGGCACCAAGTTGGGGCATAAGAATCAAATTTGAGTTTGATTTTTAATATCTTTGCGGATATGGAAATACGTTTTATAGTCAATCCCATAAGCGGAAACGCAAATAACACGCGCTACGCAGGTCACTTGATAGACCTGATAGGCAGACGCAGCAAGAGTGTGACGACATCCATTCACGTGTTGCAACGACGTGGTGAGGCCTCAGAATATGCTGCCCTCGAGGCGAAAAGAATCGTGGAGGCAGGGAAGACGGACGAGGTGCTGCTGGTGTCGGTAGGCGGAGACGGAACCATTAACGAGATAGCGTCAGCGATAGCGGGGAGCAGTGTTAGCGTAGGCATCATAGCGCGCGGAAGCGGTAACGGATTGGCTCGTAGCCTGCACTTGCCCCACAAGGCGGAGGAGCAAGTGGATTACTTGCTGAACGGCAGAAAGACCCAAATTGACCATGGAAGGATAGGCGACAGGAAGTTTTTCTGCACGGCAGGATTCGGTTTTGAGTCGGACATCGCCTTCCTGTTTGACAAGACGGGCGGCAAGCATAGGGGCAAGGAGGCATATCTGAAACACATAGCAAGCGAGATATTGAATTACAAGGGCGTCACGGCAAAAGTGGAGTTGGACGGTGAGGTGGTCGAGGGACGGTTTTTGACTTTCTGCTTCGCCAACGCCAACCAATACGGCAATAACGCCTTCATAGCACCGGAAGCATCGCTGCAGGACGGGTTGTTGAGCGTGACCATGATACGCCCGTTTCCCTTTGCCCTCGCAGGGATAGAAGGTGCAGCACTGATGGGCGGATACATAGACAAATTGCCGAATGTAGAAACACGATTGGTGAAAGAGGCAAGGATATTGGAGGCAGAGGACGACCGATTCCACTGCGACGGAGAACCTGTGAGAATGAGCGTTCCGACCGATGTGAGCATTGAAAGCGGAGCCTTGAGCGTGTGGGTGAAAAAGGACTTTGCGGAAACCTCGTGCCGAGTGATTGACCCGCAGGAGTTCACGGACAAGGTCAATGACATCTCGGTGGCTGTCCAAGAACGGTTAAAACAAAGCGGGGAGAAAGTCCAAAAACTTCCGCAGGAGTTGCGCACGAACCTGCGCCAGTTGGCACGAAGATATTTTTCAAAATAGGGTTGTTGAGGAATAAGAGTTAACCAGCCTGCTGGCAGAGAGTTAAGATTTGAGAGTTAAGAGTTAAGAATTAAACGTATCTTCGCGGCGCAAAAAGAAACGGAAAGACATGAAAAAAATCATCGCTCCGGTAGATAGGGACTTGATAAAACAGGAATTGACCGCCGAACGGTTCGTCAGGAACACCAACAAAGGCGGCAACCAAATATACATCATCACGCAAGCGCAAGCACCGAACGTCATGCGCGAGATAGGTCGCCTGCGCGAATGGTCATTCAGACTGGGCGGCGGCGGCAGTGGCGAGGAAGTGGACTATGACGAGTTTGACATTTTGGAGCCTCCGTTGAACCAATACAAGCAACTCATCGTTTGGGACCCGGAGGCGGAAGAGATATTGGGCGGCTACCGCTATCTGCACGGGAAGGATTGGTCGTTGAAAAGCGACGGACAACCCTATATCGTGACCGAACACATGTTCCGCTTTTCGGAAAAATTCATGAACGAATACGCCCCCTATACCATTGACCTTGGGCGCGCTTTCATTCATCCCGACTATCAATCGTCGAAACGTGGCGCAAAATCCATATTCGCCTTTGACAACCTGTGGGACGGACTGCTCGTGCTGAACTACTTCGAACCACACGAGATAAGATATGTGATAGGCAAAATAACCGTCTATCCAGACTTCAACCCGCAAGTATCAGAGGCTATCTTCTACTTCTTGGACAACTTGTGCGCCGACACGGACGGATTGCTGACCGTGAAAGACGCCTACTTCGACAAAGACAGTAACATCAGCGAGGAGACAAAAGCGTTGTTCGACGGGTGCGAAGACAGAGAGGCCGCCTTCCTTCGCCTCGGACGCTATGCGAGAGAACATGGGGTAAGCGTTCCACCGCTCATTTCAAGTTACTTCAAATTGTCGCCAACGATGCGTTCGTTCGGAACAGGCATCAATCGTGAGTTCGGAAACATCTTGGACACGGGACTGATGGTTCAGGTCAGCGAGATTGACAAAGGACGCTGGAGCAGACACGTGGACAGTTTCCTCAAAGACCGCGCTAACAGGGAAGGAGCGGAAGAATGATAGCCATCGTGAAATATAACGCCGGCAACATTCGCTCGGTACAGACAGCGTTGCAGCGAATCGGGACAGAAAGTATCGTGACAGATGACGCCAAACTGCTGAAAGAGGCAGATAAAGTCATATTCCCCGGCGTGGGTGAAGCCAAGACCGCCATGGCATACTTGAGGGAGCGAGGATTGGACAACGTGTTGAAAGGACTGACCCAACCCTTCTTGGGCATCTGCTTGGGATTGCAATTGATGTGCAAGCACAGCGAAGAAGGCGACGTGGACTGCTTGGGCATCTTTGACACGCAGGTGAAACGATTCAACGAGAAGGACGAAGTGACCGCCGAACGCTTGAAAGTGCCACAAATAGGTTGGAACGACATACACCACCTGAAAGGCGATTTGTTCAAGGACGTGAACGAGAACAGTTACGTCTATTTCGTACACGGCTATTACGCTGAGAATTGCGCCGAGACCATAGCACAAACAGAATACGGCGTGAGTTACAGCAGCGCGCTGCGCAAAGACAACTTCTTCGCCACACAGTTTCACCCAGAGAAATCGGGCGAAGTGGGCGAAAAAATATTGCGCAATTTTCTGACCTTATAACCCCCAAAACGTCCTTTGTTCCCTTGCCGAGACACGGAGAGGAAAGCGTTCCAAACGGACATGACGAGCAGAGACCTTCACATGCTGAAATGAAATAATAAAATTGTGAAACAATTAAGCGTTAACGTGGTACGCAGCGTTGGAATTTGATTAAATTTGCGACGTTTTTTTGTTAACAGAACACACGAAGAATAGACAGACATGAGCATCCGAAAGACCACGGGATTGGTCGTAGCCATAGTGGCAGCACTGATTGCGCTTTTCTTACCGAGCGAATTTTATCATATAGACGGTTTGACGGTGATTCATCAAAGGGTGATAGCCATATTCGTTTTAGGAGCGTTTTTATGGGTATCGGAAGCCATTCCTATTTGGGCCACGTCAGTGATGGTCATCGTGCTAATGCTGCTGTCCATCAGTAACTCGGCATTCGCCCCGTTCCGTTACGGAATACCCGCGGAGGAGTTGATCAGTTACAAGCACATCATGTCAACCTTTGCCGATCCGACTATCATGCTCTTCTTGGGCGGATTCGTCTTGGCGATAGCGGCACAGAAATGCCAGTTGGACAATAACCTCGCCCGGGTTCTTTTGAAACCGTTCGGAACCAAAAGCCAGATGGTGCTCTTGGGATTCTTGTTGATAACGGCGGTGTTCTCAATGTTCATGAGCAACACGGCGACAGCGGCAATGATGATTACCATTCTGGCACCGATTATCAAAGCGACGCAAACCTGTCGAGGCAAAGGCAAGATAGCCTTGGCGATGTCCATACCAATCGCGGCCAACGTCGGTGGCATAGGAACGCCTGTCGGAACGCCTCCGAACGCCATCGCCTTGAAATACTTGAACGACCCCGAAGGACTGAATTTGGGCATCGGGTTCGGACAATGGTCTGCCTTGATGATACCGTTTGTCATTGTCCTGCTTTTGTTCACGTGGTTATTGTTGCGCAGGTTGTTCCCATTTGAAGAGAAAAACATAATTATTCACATTGACGGCAAATTCCGTAAGGATTGGCACGCCATAGTAACCTACGTGACCTTTGGCGTGACCGTGTTGTTGTGGATGTTGGACAAGGTGACGGGCATCAACGCCAACGCCGTCGCATTGATACCAGTAGCGGTGTTCTGCGCCACGGGCATTATCAACCGAGATGATTTGAAAGAGATTCCATGGAGCGTGTTGTGGTTGGTTGCAGGAGGCTTCGCCCTTGGTGTCGGTCTTGAAGACACGGGATTGGCAAAACAAATGATAGACTCGATACCGTTTGGCGACTGGAATCCAGTCATAACCATCATAGGAGCGGGCGTGATATGCTTGCTCATGTCCACCTTCATCAGTAATTCAGCCACGGCCGCCTTGCTGATCCCTATCTTGGCAGCCATAGGCAAAGGAATGGGCGAGACGTTGACACCGTTTGGCGGCATCGTGGTATTGCTGTCAGGCATCGCCTTGAGCGCATCATTGGCAATGTCGCTCCCTATCTCTACCCCGCCGAACGCGATCGCTTACTCAACAGGCATCGTGAACCAGAAAGACATGGCGAAAGTAGGCATCACCGTGGGAGTAGTAGGCTTGGCAATGGGTTACGCCCTGTTGATGACCGTAGGCAAATACATCCTTTAGAAAAATGAAAGAGAGAATCATTTTGTTGTTGTCGTTGTTGAGCCTTTCCACCGCATCGTTGGCGGCAGAAGAGGGATCGGAACAGCGATACAGAGTATATGGATTCGTAAGGAACTACTTCTACACCGACAGTCGTGAGACGTTCAGCGTGTTGGGAGACATGTATGACGTGGCACCATTGGACCGAAAGTTGAACGAGTTGGGCGAGGACCTGAACGCCGAGCCACACAGCCGTATGCTTGCCATCACGACGCGACTTGGCGTAGATATTAACGGACCTGACATTTTGGGCGGAAAGAGCGACGGAAGGATAGAATGTGACTTTGCGGGATTCAGTACCAACAACTACATGCTCAGGCTTCGACACGCCTATTTCCGCACAAAGTGGGACAGGCAATCGTTGTTGGTCGGTCAGACGTGGCATCCGATGTGCCCGAGAGGAGAACCAGAAGTGATAGCGTTCGCCATGGGTTCGCCATTCTCATGCGGAGGCAGGCAGGCACAGATACAGTACAACTACCGTTTCGGGAAGAATCGATATTGGTCAGTGACCGCCGCGTCGCTGTGGCAGTTGCAGTATAAGTCGCCAGGTCCAGAGGGAGAATCGTACACATACCAACGTTCGGGAATGATACCGGAGTTCTTCCTTGGCATTGACTACGAGCGCAACGGATTCAGCATAGGAACGGGCGTGGACTTCCTTTATATCGAGCCACGACAACATGGGGAATGGGAATATACGCACGGCGGAGTGACGGACACCATCACCAGAAAGGTGAACGAACACGTGAGCAGTTTCACCCCATTCGCCTACGTTGCCTACAAGAAAGGGAAGTTCAGCATGGAGATAAAGAGTTTTCTCGGTTCGAATGCCGCCCAACTCAGTCTGATAAGCGGATATGGCGTGACGAAGGTGAAAGACAACGGTTCGCGCGAGTACAAACCATTGCATTGCTCTTCTTCGTTCATCAACTTTGCCTATGGCAAGAAAGTGAAGGTAAACTTGTTTCTCGGTTATCACAAGAACCTTGGCATAGACGGACATCTGCATGACTTCAGCACGAGTGGCACGCCATCGTACACCTTGTATATGCGCGGCGGTTTGACAAACATGGATCAGATGTATCGTATCGCTCCGAACATCACATATAACGTTGCCCATTTCACATTGGGACTGGAGTACGAATACAACGTGGCGGCGTATGGAACCGTGAAGAGCGACGCCACCGTGACCGACTGCCACAACGTGGTGAACCACCACGTGTTGGGAATGGTGAAGTACAGCTTCTAAGAATTAGGGGTTGAATCGTCATTATTGATTAGAGACTTGCTTAAATATCCCCATTTTTTAGGATTGCAGAGCGCACAGAACCGATCTATCTTTGCATCGTGAAAGAAGACAAAAAGGCTTTCACCAAAAGTTTAGAAGTTGATTGGTTTTATTCTATAAGGAAAGCCCGAAACCTCACTTGTAAGGTCGGGCTTTCTTTATATAAAAAAGTCAGAAAAATGGAGGTATTGTCACACCATATTTACGAATACAAGAAAGGGTTGCGGTACTTGGTACTGCACACGATGAAAATCACGGACAGGGAGACGGCAGAGAAGAAACTGCGCGCCAATCACATCCCCTACTTCATCCAAATCAACAAAAGGAATATCAACGTCTTCTTCGGAGCGGAAGAATGCGTTGACGTGATGCGCAGGTTGGCGGTAAAACCCTTGAACGAGTTCACGGCGGAGGAGGATTTCATCTTAGGTTCGCTGTTAGGATATGACAAACGACAACAATGTCAACGATACTTATCGAAGTTGAAACTGCGTGACAGTCACATGACCGTAGTCGCATAGAGAAGTAACCGCAAACGGTTCGGAGCAAGAGACGCCGCACAAAAGTCTAAGCGAACGTCAAGAAGAAACGATCCGTAATCAGAAATCAAAGACAGCAAGATCATGAGCGAGGGAGGTGTCAGGGAACACTTCCCTCGCCTCGTCAAGAAGAGACTGCTGTTGGTCGGCAGTGGAGATGCGAGAGGAGAAATGACCGAGGACGAGACGCTTGACCTTGGCATCGCGCGCAATGAGAGCCGCCTGACGAGCGGAACTGTGCCCACGCTGTCGCGCCTTGTCTTCGAGGGCGGTGTTGTAGGTCGCCTCGTGATAGAGAAGGTCAACGCCTTGGAGGGACTCGATGAGCGAAGGCTTATACGCCGTGTCGCTGACATAGGCGTAACGCTTGGGCGGTCGCGGAGGCGTGGTGACCTCACGGAAAGGGATGACACGCCCGTCAGCGCAAACGTAGTCGGCTCCGCTCTTCAGCACATTCATGGCCGCGATGGGAATGCGGTAGTCCTCGACACAATGGGGAATGAGATGGTAGTACGGGTCTTCGGACGAAAAGAGGAAGCCGCAAGTAGGAACCGTGTGCTTGAGCGGAAACGAAGTGACCGTGAGCGACTTGTCTTGATAGATGACTTGACAAGCGCGTGGATTGACGGGATGGAAGTGTATGGGGAACGTGAGGTCACGGCAGAAATAGTCCAGCCACGGGCGAGCGAGTTTCTCAAGGTCCGGATGCGCATAGATGTGGATGGGCGCAAGGAGATTGTGCAACGACAAGGTGGAGAGGAAAGGCACAAGCCCGAACATGTGGTCGCCATGCAAATGGGAAATGAAGATGTGCTGGATGCGCATGGGATGAACATCCGCCATCTTGAGGCGAATCTGCGTTCCCTCGCCACAGTCGATGAGGAACGGTCTTCCGTTCACGTCAAGGACTTGCGCCGCATTGAATCGTTGAATGGTGGGTTTGGCACTTGCCGAGCCAAGAATGGTGAGACGCATGGACAGAGAGAAGAAAGAAACACGCAGAAGCGTATAAATCACTTATATTTGTGGAAACAAAGATAACAAAAACGGAGGTAAAAATGAAAGTAGCGGTCTTTTCGACAAAGAGTTATGACAAGGAGTTCTTAAATAACGTCAAGGGCGACCAGAATTTGGTCTATTATGAGGCACAACTAAACGCAGACACTGTGAATCTGACACAGGGATTTGACGCGGTGTGCATCTTCGTGAACGACCGCTGCGACGCTGACATCATTGGCAAGTTAAAACAAAATGGCATTCGGTTCATCACATTGCGCTGTGCCGGCTTTAACAACGTTGACTTGCAAGCGGCAAAGGAAGCAGGCATCAAGGTGGCACGCGTTCCCGCCTACAGTCCGGAAGCCGTGGCGGAACACGCCGTGGCATTGATCATGACCCTGAACCGGAAAACGCACAAAGCCTATCTGCGCATCAAAGAAAACAATTACAGTCTGGAACGATTGACGGGGTTCAACATCCATGGGAAAACAGTAGGCGTGATCGGGACGGGACACATCGGACAAGCCTTCATAAGAATCATGAAAGGATTCGGAACACGCATCGTGGCATACGACCCCTACCCTACGGACCTTGTTCGGGAGATGGGCGTGGAATATACGGACATGGAGACCTTGCTGAGCGAAAGCGATATCATATCGCTTCATTGTCCGTTGACGAAAGAGAATCATCACCTCATCAACAGTGATAGCATCGCCAAGATGAAAGACAACGTGATGCTCATCAACACTTCGCGCGGAGGACTGTTGGACACGAAAGCGACTATCAAGGGACTGAAAACACAAAAAATCGGATATTTGGGCATAGACGTATATGAACAGGAAGAACACTTGTTCTATCAGGACTTGAGCGAAGAAATCATCGAGGACGACACGATAGCGCGACTGATGTCCTTTCCAAACGTCATCATGACCGCACACCAAGGATTCTTCACCAAAGAAGCGTTGACCGAAATAGCCTTGGTGACGATGGCAAACCTATGCGCATTTGAAAATGGAGAAGAGAGCGGGAATGAAATAAAATGAAAGGCAGAAATGAGAGGATGGACTTATGCGGAGAAGATTAAACATTGGGGTTTTCTTCATCACCTTATTGCTTGCGGTTACCTCTTGCAAGAGTTATAAACCGCTGAGCGGCAATCCGAATTACAGACCATTGAAAGAGTTCAAGGGGGACACTTTGGCTTACCTCAATTACAATTTCAATATTCACAAAGATTTCTATATCGGAAAGAGGTTTGACGTGCTATTGCGTGACATCGAAGGCAGCCCCGCTGCCATTCCTTCCGCAAATTACGAGAAAAACAAAAAAGAGAAATTTATTACATTTACATATTTAGACTTGGATTATAATCCTCTAAAACAAAGAAATAAAAGATATGAAGATGGTCTCCTAATTTATTTTGAAGACTCTTCATGGATTTCATATAGTGACTTTTTGAATTACAGGAAAAACTTAGAAGAATCAGAACCTCAAATTCTCCAAATAGAACTTTTTTATAAGTTAAGGGATTATCTATCTGACTGTATTATTTCTAATATTGAAGTTTATCGTTTTGATCATGAAGATGGGAACACCATTGAGACAAATAAATCACGTAAATATTGGCATATATTACAAAGTAACGTATGGGAACGATATTGCGATTACGACAAACTGAAAGAACAACAGACAATACGTTTTTCAAAAGATACAATAATCATTTACACAAAAAAAGGAAAGCGAAAAGAACTTAAAAAATTTCCCTACTACATTGATTATAATTATAAAAAAGACTTGACTGAAAAGTTCAACGAAGAAAAAGTGGGTGGAACAAATAATGGAAATTGTATCGTACTAAAAGGAGAGAACGGAAGAGCTATGGTTTTTGAAATTTATTATTTCTACTTTATGAAAAAAATCATTCGCTTCAGATCTTTAGAGACAGGTGAACTTTTAGATTTCAAGAAGAAATAAGAAAGGAATCATCAAGCGATGAGGGTGTGGGAGGAGATGTGTCAAGAGGAGGAAAAGAAAAAGCCCCGCAAAAGCGGGGCTTTGGTTATAGATGACATCAGGAGGATTGCTCTTGAAGCAATGGGATTACTCCTTGACACGCTCGACGTAGCTGCCGTCGCGGGTATCAACCTTGATTTTTTCGCCTTGGTTGATGAAGAGCGGCACACGCACCTTAGCACCCGTCTCGACGGTAGCGTCCTTGAGGGAGTTGGTTGCGGTATCACCCTTGATGCCTGGTTCGGTGTAGGTCACTTCGAGGGTGACAATCATAGGGGTCTCGACAAAAAGGATGGTATCGCTCTCAGCATGCACCACGAGGTCACAGATTTCGCCTTCCTTGAGGTATTGCGCGCCACGGATGAGTTTCTTGTCAACGTTGATTTGCTCAAACGTCTCTTGATCCATGAAGTTGTAACCCATCTCATCTTGATAGACATATTGATAAGGACGACGCTCGATGCGCACGTCGTTGATTTTGATACCGGCGTTGAGCGTCTTCTCGATAACGAGACCGGTCATGACATTCTTGAGTTTGGTGCGAACGAAAGCCGGACCCTTGCCTGGCTTCACGTGAAGGAACTCGACAACGTAGTAGTATTGGCCGTCGAACTCGAGGCACATACCGTTTTTAATATCAGCAGTTTTTGCCATAAAGAATTATAATTGAGTTGTTTTTGTTTCAGATAGCGTGCAAAAATAAGAAAAAAAGCAAGAGTAACAAGCAAAGGGAAGCATAAAAGCGACAGAGATGAATAAATATGCAGACAAAACGAATAAATATGCACAACAAGAAACAAAGATGATTACCTTTGCAGTCCGAAAAAGAACCTTACCTAAGGTGGAAAAGAAGGAACGACATAGCATCTTGCTGAAGATTGTGCGAGAACACGGCATCAGTGACCAACGGGCGTTGCAAGCGGCATTGGAAGCGAAGGGCGTGACGGTGACGCAGGCGACGTTAAGCCGGGACTTGAAGGCGTTGCACGTCGTGAAGCATCCGACGGCGAACGGCTATGTGTACGCCGTAGGTGGCGAAGACAGGAATGCGCAGAAGCAAGAAAAAGAGGAAGAGGTGGCGTTCAGCGGCAACCTTGCCGTGATAAAGACGCGCCCAGGTTATGCCGCGGCGAAGGCAAGCGAAATAGACAGCAAACATTCAAGATGGATATTAGGAACGATAGCAGGCGATGACACCGTGTTGGTGGTGCTGAAAGAAGGGGCGAACAAGACGGAGGTGGAGGAGGAAGTCAGAACAATGAATGGAGAACAGCGAGGCGTTGAGAATTAAGAGTTAAAAATTTGAGATAACAAGAAAAGGAAAAATGAAAGAAAACGAGAGCGCGACAGTAGAGCCCGAGGTTCGGATAGAGAACGGCGAGAAGATTGAAATCATGATGGCAAACGAGAACCACTACGGTTACGTTGACACCATACTTGACACGGTGAAGAAGGCTGCGAAAGCCAGAGGCACCGGAATAGCAAGCAGAACGCATGACTACATCTTAGAGAAGATGAAAGAGAAGAAGGGTATCATTGCGTTCGTAGATGGGGTATTTGCCGGTTTCTGCTATATCGAGACGTGGAGCGGCAAGAAGTTCGTGGCGAACTCAGGACTGATCGTAGCCCCCGAGTTCAGAGGTCGCGGCTTGGCAAAGCACATCAAAAGAAAGGCCTTTGAACTGTCAAGGAAACGCTACCCGGAAGCGAAGTTGTTTGGTATCACAACCGGTTTGGCGGTGATGAAGATAAACAGCGAGATAGGCTATCGCCCCGTGACCTTCTCGGAATTGACAGACGATCCCGAATATTGGAAAGAGTGCGAACACTGCGTGAACTTTGACGTGTTGAGTCGAAACAACTACACGAGGTGTTTGTGCACGGGCATGTTGTATGACCCGTCAGAACACAAGGACAATCCGGAACCTTGGAAGAAATGGGAGAAAGGCGAGAAGAGCGAAAAGGGACATTGGATGAAAACGTTCAAGAAAATCATTTCCTTGCCTTTCGCGGTGAAGACACACAAGGGAGGAACCAAGAATTAAGAATCAGAACACTATAAGAACTAAAAAAAATGGCAAAAGAGAAAGTTTTGTTGGCGTATAGCGGAGGTTTGGACACCTCGTTTTGCGCCATGTATTTGAAAGAACAAGGTTATGAAGTTCACGCCGCATTGGCAAACACGGGCGGTTTCAGCCAAGAGGAATTGGCTGTAGTAGAAGAGAAAGCCAAACGCCTTGGCGTAACATCGTATAAGACGCTTGACGTGACGGGCTCGTACTATGAGAAATGCGTGAAGTATATGGTGTTCGGCAACGTGTTGAGAGGCGGCACCTACCCTATCTCGGTAAGTTCGGAGCGCACGATGCAAGCGATTTCGATTATCGAGTACGCCAAAGAGATAGGCGCGGACGCAGTGGCACACGGCTCAACGGGCGCAGGAAATGATCAGATACGTTTCGACTTGACCTTCCAGATATTGGCACCGGAGATAAAGATTATCACTCCTACACGTGACATGGAATTGACGCGTGACTATGAAATCAACTATCTGAAAGAGCATGGTTTTGTCGCTGACTTCACGAAGATGGAGTATTCTATCAACAAGGGTCTTTGGGGAACGTCCATAGGCGGCAAGGAAACGTTGAAGAGCAACGAGACGCTGCCAGAGAGCGCATATCCAAGCCAAGTGAAGAAAAGCGAGGAGAGCCAGATGACGATAGATTTCGAAAAGGGAGAAATCGTTGGCGTGAACGGGAAGCGATATACAGACAAGATAGCCGCTATCAATGAGGTAAACCGATTGGGCAGCGAATATGGCATTGGTCGTGACATGCACATCGGAGACACGATTATCGGCATCAAGGGACGCGTGGCATTTGAAGCGGCGGGGGCGATTCTGATCATCAACGCTCATAAGATGCTTGAGAAACACACATTGACGAAATGGCAACAATATTGGAAAGACCAGATAGGCACGTGGTATGGCATGTTCATGCACGAGAGCCAATATTTGGAGCCCGTGATGCGTGACATGGAAGCCTTCTTGGAGAGCAGCCAACAGAATGTGACGGGGCGCGTGATTATCACGTTGCGTCCTCGGAGTTACACCCTCGTAGGCGTTGAGACGGATTATGACTTGATGCGTAGCGACTTTGGCGAGTATGGTGAGGTCGTTAAGGCATGGAACGCTGACGACATCAAAGGATTCACGAAGATCATGGGCAACCAAATGAAAATCTTCTATAACGTTCAGAAACGCGCTCAGAAGTAAGATTTACGTTTCATAGAAAAAGAGAAAATCCTTTCACCTATGCGGTGAAAGGATTTTTTTATCCATAGAGTCAGGCTTAATCGCCAAGTTCAGAGAGTTCGAGCCAGCGGGGGGAGATTTCGTCAAGGCGAGATTCGATTACGGGGAGACGGGAGGAAAGGCGTGTGATGGTAGGCAGGTCAAGGTCGGACGAGGAGAGTTGCGTTTCGATGTCCTTTTTTTCTTGTTCGAGGAGGTCTATTTCATCGGAGAGGGCTTTCAATTCGTTTTTCTCCTTGAAGGAGAGTCGTCGCGGTCGGGAGGCACGCGGTTCACGTTGCGGCTTGTCTGACTTGTCCGGAGCGGAGGTGGCTTTCTCTTCAAGGAGCGCGGCGGCACGCCAGTCACGGTAATCGGTATAATTACCAGGGTAGTCCTTCACTACCCCATTGCCTTCGAAAGCAAGGATATGGTCCACCACCTTATCGAGGAAAAAACGGTCGTGGCTGACGACGAGGACGCAGCCAGAGAAAGCGACAAGGTAGTCCTCCAGCACGTGGAGCGTGGCGATGTCAAGGTCGTTGGTCGGCTCGTCAAGTATGAGGAAATTGGGGTTGCGCATGAGCACCGTGCAGAGGTACAGTCGTCGCTTTTCGCCACCAGAGAGTTTGTAAACGTAGTTGTATTGCGCTTCGGGAGAGAAGAGGAAATTTTGTAGCAGAGCGGTGGCGGAGAGTCGATGTCCGTCGTTGAGAATGACCTCGTCGGCAATGTCACGCACGATGTCAATGACCCGCTTCTGCTCGTCGAAACGCAAACCTTCCTGCGAGTAATAGCCGAAACGAACCGTTTGCCCGATGTCGAAGGAGCCAGAATCGGGCTTGAGTTGTCCGAGCAGAAGTTTGAGGAAAGTTGATTTTCCAGTTCCATTCTTGCCAACGATGCCGACCTTGTCGAAGCGTCGGAAATTGTAGTAGAAATTGTCCAGTATCTTGAAGTCGCCAAAGGACTTGGAGACGTAGTTAGCCTCGAAAATCTTGGAGCCGATGTATCCCGCCTTGATGCCTATTGCCACTTGCTTCTCGTCATGACGACGCTTGGCACGGCTCTCGATGTCCGCGAACGCTTCGACACGGTAGCGCGCCTTAGTGGCTCGCGCTTGGGGTTGTCGGCGCATCCAGTCAAGTTCCTTACGATAGAGGTTACGCGCCTTTTGCGTCTCTGCGGCTTGCTGGCGTTGCCGCTCCTCCTTCTTCTCAAGGAAGTAGGAGTAGTTGCCCCGGTAGTGGTAGATGGTGTCGTCGTCCAATTCGTAGATGTCGGAACAAACCTTGTCAAGGAAATATCGGTCGTGTGTGACCATGAGGAGCGTGAGCGTGGAGACACGAAGGAAGTCTTCGAGCCATTCGACCATTTCAATGTCAAGGTGGTTGGTAGGTTCGTCGAGGATGAGCAGTTGCGGTTCACGCAGGAGGACATTGGCAAGAGCCACACGCTTCTGTTGTCCGCCAGAGAGTTGGTCAACGGGTTGGCTGAGGTCATGAATGTTCAGTTTGCCAAGTATTTGTCGAACCCTCGCCTCGTGATTCCAGTCGTCGTCGTCAGGAGGCATGGGGCAAGCGTCAAGCACGGTGATACCCTTAGGGAAGACCGGATGCTGTCGTAGATAGCCCACACGCAGGTCACGTCGGAAAACGACGGATCCGGACTGATAATCCTCCTCACCCGCAAGGATGGAGAGGAGCGTTGTCTTACCCGCCCCGTTCTTGGCTACGAGAGCCACCTTTTGTCCTTCGAGCACGCCGAAGGAGATGTCAGAGAAGAGGGACTTGTCGCCAAAGCGTTTGGTGAGGTGTTCGACTTGTAGTATGGCGTTCATCAGCGTGCGAGGGTGATGTGTTTGACTTGGAGTTGGAGCGGAGCGAACTTGTTGTCCTCGATGGTGTAGCAGATGTTGACGGCAGTCCCCGCCTTGATGGCGTCGAAGAGTTGCGCCTGCCGGAAAGCGATGGCACTGACCGGTTCGGAGGTGGAAGCGTCGATGAGGTCAAGTTTGATGTGCTCACGATTGCGTCCGACAAGTCGGCTGGTGCCCGCATCACGGACTGACTTGGAAACGAAGATGGGCATTTCGTTGTCCGGTCCGAAGGGACAGAACATTTTCATTTGCCGATAGAACTTAGGCGTGACATCGGCAAGACGCAACACCGCATCGACAACGACTTGCGGAGAGCGTTGTTCCGGTTGCATATTGTGGGCGACGAAGTCATTGAAACGTCGCTTGAAGTCAGGGAACACCTCGGGGCGCATGGAGAGGCCTACGGCGAAAGTGTGCCCGCCGAAACTCTCGAGGAGGTCACGACAACTCTCGACGGCGGCATAGACATCGAAACCAGAGACACTGCGCGCGGAACCACAGATGAGACCGTTGCTCCGCGTGAAGATGATGGTAGGCTTGTAGAACTGCTCGGAGAGTCGCGAGGCGACAATGGCGATGACACCCTTGTGCCACTCAGGATTGTAGAGCACGATGCCCTCCTTGTCATTGACCGGAGCGGCGGCGAGCATGTCAAGGGCTTGCGCCGTGATGGATTGGTCAAGTTCCTTGCGCTTCTCATTCTGCTCATCAAGCAGTTTGCAGCGTCGCCAAGCGGCGGCGTTGTCACGTTCGACGAGGAGGTCAACGCTCTCGGTGGCGTTTTCGACCCTACCGGAGGCGTTGATGCGCGGACCAATCTTAAAGATGATGTCAGCAAGTTGAATCTCGTGCCCGAAGAGCCCCGTGATGCGTATGATGGAGCGCAATCCCACGGAAGGGTTGGCGTTGAGCCGCTTGAGTCCGTAATAGGCAAGAACACGGTTTTCACCCGTGACCGGTACGATGTCGCCAGCAATGGCGACAACGACGAGGTCAAGCAAGGTGAAGAGTTCGTCACGGTTGATTTGGTTGCTCATGGCGAACGCCTGCATGAGTTTGAACCCCACACCGCAGCCACAAAGTTCCTTGTAAGGATACTCGCAATCCTCACGCTTGGGGTCAAGGACAGCGACAGCGTTCGGGATCTCGTCATCAGCGGTGTGGTGATCGCAGATGATGAAGTCGATGCCTTTCTCCTTGGCGTACTCTACCCTATCAGCCGCCTTGATGCCACAATCGAGGGCAATGACAAGCGTGCAACCCTTGTCGGCAGCGAAATCGATACCTTGCGTGGAGATGCCAGATCCTTCGTCATCGCGCGATGGCAGGTAATAGAGGATGTCATCATGATAACGTTTCAAGAACTGATAGACGAGGGCGACGGCAGTGGTGCCGTCGACATCGTAATCACCGTAAATGAGGATGCGTTCCCTATTACGCAAAGCCTCATTAAGACGGTCAACCGCACGATCCATATCTCGCATGAGGAAAGGATTGTGCAAGTCATCAAGTTGCGGTTGGAAGAAATCACGCGCATCATCAAGCGTGCAAACGCCCCTTTGCAGGAGGATTTGCGCAATGGCGGGATGCAACTCTAAATTTTCGCTAAGTAGTTCTTTCTGTCGTTGTTGTTGTTTAGTTAGGGATGGTAAAATCCATTTAACCATTTTAAGTGTTTCATTTTTTATATTTTTTATTTTCGCCAAAAATACAAAATATAGGAGAAAAATCAAAGCGGAAAAAGGGAAAGGGGTAAGCAAAAAAAGCGTAAAAAGTCAGAAAACAAAGCGTGGCAAACAGAAAGAGAGGGTGTAGATTTGGGTTATCTTCGCGGAAAGAAAAGCAAAAAAAAACACAAAAAGAATATGGAAATAGAAACCTTGTACCAACTATATGAATCGTGTCCGACAGTGACGACAGACAGTCGCGTGACACCAGCGGGCTCGATGTTCTTCGCCTTGAAGGGAGAGAACTTTGACGGTAACCAATTCGCCAAGAAAGCGTTGGAAGGCGGCTGTGGACATGCCGTGATAGACGATGCCAGCCAAGACACGGGAGACGGACGTTGCATCGTTGTGGAAGACGTGTTGACGACGTTGCAGGAGTTGGCGAAGTATCATCGCATAGCGTTGGGACTGCCCGTGATATGTGTGACCGGCACCAATGGCAAGACGACAACAAAGGAGTTGATGGCAGCTGTGCTGTCGAAACGATATGACGTAGCCTACACGCAAGGCAATCATAACAACCACATAGGCGTTCCGTTGACGTTACTGTCAATAGGCAAGGAGAAGCAAATTGCCATAGTGGAGACAGGCGCCAACCATCCGGGCGAGATAAAGACACTGGTAGAAATAGCCGTTCCGAACGCCGGACTGATCACGAACGTAGGCAAAGCACACTTGGAAGGATTCGGTTCATTTGAAGGCGTTGTGAAGACGAAGTGCGAGATGTATGACTTTCTGAAAGCGACAGGCGGCATGGCGTTCGTGAACATGGACAACGAAATCCTGCGCGAGAAGAGTGAAGACTTGGCACGCGAGGGTTACGGACTAAAAGAGAAAGGCGGAAACGTCAGCGGGGAGGTGACCAGTTGTTCGCCCTTCCTGAATGTTCGATTAACAATAAGAGGACATGCGTATGACGTGTCGACACACCTAATAGGCGGTTATAACGCGGAAAACGTGGTAGCGGCGGCATGTGTGGGCACCTATTTCGGTGTGAGCGGAGAAGACATCAAAGCAGCCTTGGAAGCGTACGAACCAACGAACAATCGTTCACAGTTCACGAAAACGGATCGTAACGCCTTGATAGTAGACGCCTACAACGCCAACCCGACATCCATGACGGCAGCGGTTGAGAACTTCAGCAAGGTGGAGATGGCAAACAAGAGTTTGATTTTGGGTGAGATGCGCGAGTTGGGAAGTGAGAGCGAGAAAGAACACAAGAAACTTGTGGCGTTGTTGAAAGAGAAGGGATTTGAGGACGTGTATTTGGTAGGGAAATGCTTTGACGGCATAGCGGGAGGCTATCGTCACTTCGAGACGACGGAAGCGTTGAAAGAGTACTTGAAACGCGAGAAGATAGCGGGCAGAACCATCCTGATTAAAGGTTCAAACGGCAATCACTTGAGTGAAGCGGTGGAATTGCTTTGAGAAGAAAGAGTTAAGACGTAAGAATTAAGAGTTGTCGATTAAGTATCATGTCATAGTGCCAGAGCGACGCGAGGGAGAGGCGAGCACGTCGTTGCGTCAATCTCTGATGGAGCAGAGCATAGGAGAGGAGCAGTATGACGTGACGTATGCCGACGGAAGCAGAGGAAAGAAAGAAGGTCTGCGCACGGCAGTGGCGAACGTGAGGAAGGGCGAAGCGGAGGACGAGTGGATAGTCATGACCGATGCGGACTGTACGGTAGCGAACGATTGGATAGAAAAACTGACTGACGTGGATAAGGACGTGGTGATGGTGGCGGGGAGCGTCCGCGTGAACAAGGGGGAAAGCGGATTCTGGCGGGACCTGGAGACAGTGGAATGGTTGTCACTACAAAGCGTGACACGGATGACGTTTCCAATGATGTGCAACGGAGCGAACCTTGCCGTGCGGAGACGCGTCTATGAACAGTACCTTGCCGAAGGAGCGGACCGACAGGAATACGCCTCGGGTGACGACATGTTCCTTTTGGAGTATTGCAAAAGGAAAGGCAAAGTGGCATACAAACCGGAATGCGTGGTTGAAACGCGAGGAAGCGAAAGCATTGGCGCCTTTGTCCGTCAACGGCTGCGGTGGGCAGGAAAGACGGGAGGATATAAAGACGTGAAAACTATATTAGCCGCCTTGACCGTGTTTGGCGTGAACGCAGCGTTGATTGCCTTGGCATCAGTGGGAGCCTGGCACGTTCTGCTTGCCGCATGGGGAGCAAAAAGCGTTGTTGATTTCATCATCATAGCCCAACAAGCCCGACGGTTCGACCAAACGAACGTTATGTGGTGTTTTCCGATAGCGGAAGCACTCTACCCCATCTATGCCGTAGGAATAGGTTTAGGAGCACAGTTGCGAAGGAAGCGCGCGTGGTGACGCGAAACCGTCAGAAAACAAAATCGGAAATTAAAGAGCCGTGCCCCTTGGGTCACGGCTCTCTTTTCCGGGGAAAAATATTAGGAGAAAACTTACTTGTCTTATTGCGCGAGTTTGTTGTCAGAGCCAAGCACGTTGATGATTTTGTGCTTGTACATCTTGACCATTTCCTCACGTGCCGGACCGCAGTACTTGCGCGGGTCGAACTCGCCTGGTTTCTCAGCGAAGACACGACGCACGGCAGCGGTGAACGCAAGACGGGAGTCGCTGTCGATGTTGATTTTGCAAACGGCGGACTTGGCTGCCTTGCGCAACTGCTCTTCCGGAATACCTACCGCATCCGGCAATTTGCCGCCGTTTTGGTTGATGATGTCAACATATTCTTGTGGGACGGAAGAGGATCCGTGAAGCACGATAGGGAATCCCGGCAGTTTGACCATCACTTCATCAAGGACATCGAAAGCGAGTGGCGGTGGCACGAGACGCCCCGTCTTAGGGTCACGGGTGCACTGCTCAGGTTTGAACTTGTAAGCACCGTGGCTGGTACCGATAGAAATGGCGAGGCTGTCAACGCCCGTCTTGGAGGTGAAGTCAATGACCTCCTCTGGCTTTGTATAGTGCGACTCTTCAGAGGCTACCTCGTCCTCGACACCAGCGAGGACGCCGAGTTCACCTTCGACCGTGACATCGTACTTGTGCGCGTATTCAACGACCTTAGCGGTGAGTGCGACGTTCTCGTCGTAAGGGAGAGAGGAGCCGTCAATCATGACGGAAGAGAAACCGAAGTCCACACAAGACTTGCAGAGTTCGAAACTGTCACCGTGGTCAAGATGAAGCACAATCTCAGGATGTTCGCAACCGAGTTCCTTGGCATATTCGACAGCACCTTGCGCCATATAGCGCAAAAGGGTTTGGTTGGCGTAGTTGCGAGCGCCTTTTGACACTTGGAGGATGACAGGCGATTTGGTTTCAGAACTTGCCATGATGATGGCTTGCAGTTGCTCCATGTTGTTGAAGTTGAAGGCAGGCACCGCCCAACCGCCATTGATGGCGCGTTTAAACATCTCTCGCGTATTAACGAGACCGAGATCTTTGTAGTTAACCATGAATAATAGTTTTTTTAGATGAATTACGTTTTATGTGACTACAAATATAACAAAAATAAATCCGATGTGTGCTGAAACGAAAAAAAAGCGTAGAATGCCACGAAACGACAAAAACACGTTCCGCGACAGCCACGCGAAAATTGCGACACGCACACGCGACGTGTCTTTCCGACAGGCGGTGAAGGCAACGGGAAACTAAAAAGGTACGGACCGTAAGGTCAGCGCGACACGCGGTCACGTTCGCTCACGAACGCGAGCGACTGATAAAGGAATTGCACCTTGGGCATGAGCGAAGGAGCGGCAAGGAGTGGTTGGCGGTAGATGTATTCGAGTTCGAGAGGTCGGTGGGCGCGGAAGTCGAGGGTCATGGACGGGAGATAAGGACGCATGGAGTCAGTGAAGGAGAGCATCCTATCAATGAACTCGTCACGAACGCCCACTCCCCCCGCATGGGCGGCATTAACCACCTCGGTCATGAGGTCACGCACGAGGGCGCGCGTATCGGGATTTGCCTGTAAAGCACCCGTATCGGCATTGAGCAAGGAGCAAAGACCGTTGTAAGGAATGTTCCAAACAAGTTTTTCCCATCGCTTGAGGAGGAGTTGGTCGGTGAAGGACGCCTCTACCCCACTGTCGGAAAGCGCTTGGCACGTCTGTTCCGCAAGGGTGACACAATGAGCGAAGTTGGGGGAGGAAGGTTCGGCGGCTATGGTGAGAGCTCCGTAATCATCGTGATTGACAACGGCAGGAGCGACACGATAGGCGCAGATGAACGCCATGCCGCCACAGACGAGGACGGAAGGAAGGGAGAAGGCAATGAGCGATTGAACATGGCGTTCGACATTGAGTCCGTTTTGGATGAGTACGACAATGCCGTCAGGTTTGGTCACTTGCGGCAAGATGTCACGCAGAATGTCGTTGGCAGTGGTCTTGAGCGTGACGAGGACGACATCACACTTGGGCATGCGGGATGGGTTGTCGTAGGCATTAAGGGCGTCAGGGGGTATGCAGAAGTCGCCCTTAACAGAGTGAACGGAGAGCCCGTGGGAACACGCGGCGGCATACTCAGAGTGAAAGAGGAAGTGGACGTCGTTGCCAGCCGAAGCAAGACGCCCCCCAAAATAGGCACCGAGGGCACCGGTGCCGATGACGGCGAAAGAAAGCATAAATACAATTATAAAAAAGATGTCAGATAAATCGGAAAGGGGTTTACCAAAATCTTTTGGGGTGATTTCTCCGAAAATACGAAAAACAGAAAAACAAGGGATTTATAGGAGGACTTAGGAAGTTCTATGAATTTATAGGAGGGGTGAGGGAGACTTAGGAGGCGGGAGGAAAAAAGGAACGCTCATGGGGACATGAGCGTTCTTTTATTGATTAGCCTACTGGTGGTAGGGATTAGTCGTAGGTGCAATTATCGTAAGTTGTAGTGCCACCGTTGCCAACTGTATAGGTGTCAGGGACGAGTGTCTTGGTGGAGCCGTCCGGGAGTTGGACGATGATTTGCCAGAACGGATGTTCGGAGCAAGTAGCATAGTCACTGGCTTCCGTTTTGCGAACCACCTTGAAGAGACCGCACTCTTTGCCATAGGTGTCGTTGGTCGAAGGATTCGTGTCGGTGACACAGATGTCCTCACCGAGGATGTAGAAGTCAGGGATAGCTGAGACAGATTCCACGTCATAGTTGAAAGAGGAGAAGGAAACGCACTTGGAGGCGAAACCAGCCGGTGTGGAGGCGACGACGATACGGAACTCGTTATAAGAATTGTAGTCGGAAACCGGGATGTCATATTCAAGGGTAGCATTGATGTCCGAGAGTTGGAGAGGCGTTTCCTGACCAGGAAGGTCTTCCCAGGTACTACCACCATCCTTGGAACCTTGGAAACGGAAACCATAGTCAGTGATGTAAGGAGCCACAGCCGCTTTTTCCTCGTCCGTTGTTCCTTCGGCAAAATTGGTCTTAAGGGAAACGATACCCGTGACGCAGGCATTGGCAACCGAGGCTTCGATACGCGAAGGAACGATGGCGAACGGTGAATAAGGACGGAAGACGATGTCATCGACGGCAAAGTCATTTGCCTTATTGCCACCGTTGAGGTTGCGGAGCACGAGGTAGCAATGCTCGTAGTTGCCAAGTCGGAAGACATCAACGAACCTGGTCCAACGAGTACGCGGGTTAGAAACGGTTACCGAGGTTGTATGATCGCTATTGTACTTGTAGGCAGTGGAGAAGACGGAGGACCGGTCTGCCAACGCAGCGGAGAACGTGCATGAAGGCACATTGACATCGGTGGTCAGACCCGAGGCATAATTGGCAGGCGCACCCGCCGTGAGTTGAAGGTAATTGGCACCGTCATAGACCGCATAGGCACCCGTACCATCGGCATAGAGCGGATATGAATTGACCCCGTTGGTGGCATAAGCCCTCAACTGGTCGGAGACGTTAGCATCATCATATTCATTCTCGGCATCCTTTACGAGAGACGCACCGTCACGATTCACCCGATAATACTTGCTCGAGCCATCATAACAAATGGTATCGCCTTCAACGAGAGAAAGGTAAACCGGCTCGCCCGTAGTCGTCTTCACATAGACTGGCGTGGTGAAATCGGAGGAAGAGTAGAGACGACCACCTCCTTCAGCAAAAGTGTACCAAACGGAGTAACCCGCATTAGCCCCCGAGACACGAGCCGTGGAGAAATAGTGGTCAGAAGCGTCCAAATAGGCATAGTTGCCAGCACCATCGGTAAAGACACCATATTTATTGGTGGTAGTAGCGGAAATTTCTTCAGAAACCGTACGGCTGAAAGTGGTGTCACCAGGAGTCGCGGTAGGGGCAAAAGTCGCTGATTTGTAAAGCAGATTACGAACAACCGGGTCTTGCCCCTGCTTCACAATCATTTCGACAGGACCAGGCGTAAGTGACGCCGCAGCATCGTCAACCGGAAGGATGGCATCACCCGGGTCATCGGAATAGATTTCAAATTGGAGTTGCGTTCCTTGAAGTTGAGAGTTGTGCGCATAAGCCACATAAGCGGAGAATTCGAACTGCGAATTTTTGCAGATTTCATTGATTTCGCGGATGAAGATGGCACCAGCCTTGGTCGAACCGTTGACAATCATATAGCCTCCGTCGCCATCACCGGAAGTGTGGTCAAGGAGCGGAAGATCCGTGAAATTGGCGCAACCAACAAGGTATTTGTTGTTGTTACCAGACTTACAACCATTGGCATTATAGAGAGAATAAGCAGAACCAGTCGAAGAATTGTAGGCCATGGCATGCGAGTTGGAGATGATGGAGTAGTCACCACCATAGAAAGCAGTGGCATGGCCGGAGCAAGCGTTCAATTCAGACCCATTTATCCACGTCGGAGTATAATAACCATAGAGCGGAGAGATGTGGTTGAGGGGAGACAACGAAGCCGCCGCAAAGTCACGATAGACGGAATCGGGATTGAGACCTGTACCAAAGTTGGCGTGGAAGATGGTGTCACCATAAGAAACCCTCTGAGCGAACGAAGGCAAAGAAAGAGCCAACGCCGAAAGCAAGAGGAAACATATTTTAGGGAAACTCTTCATAACAATGAACAATGAATGATGAAGAATGAACGGTTAAGCGTTAATAAGGAGAAACTTTTTGCGTTGGAGGAAGAAAGCATAGGAGAGCGCGAGGAGGGAGAGGAAGAGGAGCGCAGGAGCGTCGGTATGGAGAGGGAGTTTGAACCCGAAGACCGTGATGCCACCACCGAGATCACCAGCGGGACCAAAAGTAACAAGTTCACCAGACCCATTAACAAGGATGAGATAGCCTTCAGGAGCATTGATGGTGAAGTCAGAACCATCCTCATCCGTAAAAGTACCAGAAGTGGCAAGGGTTCCAGAGATACCCAAAGTGGCACTTGTGAAGGAGTCGCCAGCCGCGAAATCATAGCCTTCGCCACGGAGAAGCGCCACTTGATGTGGGTCACCGTTGGCATCATAAAGGGTCGTTTCAACCACTTCACCGTCGAAAGCGATGCCCGACTCATCGTCGTAGGCAGCCTGCAGATAGTCATTGTTGGAGGTGGAGACAAGATTACCCGCATCGTCGAAAGACGTTCCTTCCGGAGAAAAACCAACCGAAGGGAAAGAGACCGCTGAAAGGGAAATGGTCAAAGAAAAAGAGAATATGAGAGAAAGAATTTTTTTCATCCTAACAAATTTAATCCTTATGCCTTGGTCGCAAAAATAGGTATAAACGATAAAATGTCAAAAATATTTAACAATTAAGTTATTTGGTCTCACCTGCCTTATCACGTAAGTGACAAGGCAAGTGAGAAAAATTTAATAGAGCAGAACCTCCTTGGTCTTAACGGCATTGGAGGTGACGGCACGGACGATGACCGTACGTTGACCCGCGTTGAGCGTCACGTCACGGAGGGAAGCATTGACGTTGGATTGCTTAACAATGAGCGCGCCAGAAGCCGTGTAAATCTCCACGTCGCGGATAGGGTCGGAAGCGGAGGATATGACACGCACCGTGTTGCCACCGCGAACGGAGATGTTGATGCCGGAGTTGTCGGCAACCTCTTCGATGTCAGTAGGCGTGTCGTTACCCACGGTGTCAACGACCTCAGCGGAACGGAAGACGAGGTAGAGAGCCCCCTCTTGGTGAGCGGCATCGTAGCGGAACTCGTAGGAATTCTGCAGTTTGAGGTCGATGGAATCGCCCGTGAGCGTATTGAGGAGGTAAACACTCTGGTTCTCGAACGTCTCGGCACCGTTGAACGTGAGATGGGTAGCAGCCGTGTCAGCCTTCTGCGAGAGGTTGCGCACACCAACCGGGATGTCAATGTTAACAGCATTGAACTGGTTGACATCCACTGGCTTACCAGATGTGAGCGTGTAGATTTCGGAGAGGGTATGACCGGAGAAGAGTTTCACAGCATCCTCATCGCTCACGTAGTCGTTGGAAGCCAAGTCGGAGTTTCGGAGGGAGGCATAGGACTTGGTGGTACCATCGTCAGCGATGATATAGAGCGTGTTTTCCGCCTCGCCAGCACGCATGTGAATGTTCGCCGAGTTGGCAGGAGCGACGAAGTAAGACGCCGCAGGATTGAACGTAAGCGCATTGGCGGTGCTCGTCACGTTGACAAAGAACGACTGCGCAGGAGGAACGATTGTCGAAGCGCCGGCAGCAGCACCCAAATTCTCACCTTCACCCTTAACGACAATGGATGTAGCGGTATTGTAGTGATTGTTCCACAACTTGATGACATTTCCAATCACCGAACTGTTAGCCGCTTGGAAAGCGTCAAAGTTAAGGTGCGTCATGAGCGGGTTACCGATGAGGTGGTAGCCGTTTTGTGCAAACGTGGTGTCAATGGTACCGAAGTTAGCCGCACCCGTCGTATCATTTTGGTCGAACGCAAAGCGATAAGGCAAATTGCCCGTACGAGTGACCTCATAAGGCGAACCATAAGGATTGCCCGTGTAGGTAGAGAACTTGTAGTAAGAAGGAATGAGGACACCAGATGCCGTGGTGCGCGGCAAGGTGACAGACTGAGGGGTGGATTGGGAAGAAGTCCGGAAATTGCCGACATAAGAGAGGTTGGAAACCTGGTAAGCAAAACCTTGACCCGGGTTGAGGTCGTAGTTGAGCCCCACGACACCAGAAGTGAATGCGAGATTGTAAGCCTTAGCGTTGTCCGGATTGGCGGTGTTGTAGAACTTGATGTTGGCAGAAGGCTTGCCTTGGTAGTAATAGTCGCCGGTGTACATCTGATGGAGCGGAGCGGTGAGGGTGTACCACGTGTTGCGGTCGAACGTTTGCTTGACGACAGCACGGTTATAGGTCAGATGTTGCAATCCCTTGACACCACCACCTGGCAGGAAGACGATGGAGTCGCAGGCAGCGGCAGCGGAGATTTCCGGATAGTTCGTAACCGTGTAAGCGATGTCGTTGACACTGGTACCTGAAGTACCGATTTGAGGAATGTAAGCATCGGTACAAGCCGTAGGCACCTGAGCGGTCCAGTTGTCACGGTCGAACCAGTTGTTATCTTTTGCACCCGTCCACGTGGTCGCGAAAGAACCATAGTTAACAGGGATACGTTCGGACGAGATGGTACCGCAACCGTTCTTGGCAATGACCACGACATCGAGGTTAGGTGCCGTCTTCGCCAATGACACGGTGACAGTAGTGTCAGTGACGAACATGGAGCGTTCGAGGATATCACCATCGTCAGCAGAACCATTGACGAGGAAGTCGAACGAGTAAGAAGTAGCGGAGATGACAGGATAGGTATCCTTCTCATCAACCACGACAATGGAGTCGCCCACGGTAGGACGGATAGCATGTATTTCGAGGTTACCGTTGGAGAGTTTGCAATCGGCGGTGACAGCCTTGACGGACGTAGGAGGGAGGAGCGAAGCGAAGACATTGAGGGTAGCGTCACCAGAGATGACGGAGCACTTCTCGTCCTCGAAGCCAAGGTTGATGTTGAGATCCACCTTGACCGTACCCTCAGCAATGATGTCAGGAGCTTGGAGGCGGAGTTTCTCGCCAATGAATCTGTACCAAATGGAGTCAGGACGCGAGACACCGTCGAACGGACTAATGCCCGAGGTGATGAGTTCACCACCAACGATGGAGAAGCGTTGTGTTGAAGGCGTAGCCCTCAAGCCACCAATAATCCATGTGTATTTAGGGTTGTTGGACTCAGGGGCATTGGAGAGTTCGTATTCACCTACGGAACCGACGCAGAGGGAAGAAGGACCGGAGATGATGTAAGAATCAGGCTTGTCTTCAGGCGTGAGGTAGTGGATGGTGTGGGTGGAGTTGACGGCGGAAGCGACCGGAGCAAGACAGGTGACCTTACCCGCATCTCCACCGCTATAAACACCCTCACCGATGTAGAGGACATGGAGTGTCTTGTCCGACGTGTTCATATTGACGGAGTAAGCGATGGTGTCGCCGTAACATGTTTCGCCTACACCAGAAACAGGGCACTGCACGTTGACGAGGTACTCCTTGGACGTGAATCCGTCCTCAGCCGTAACGGTGTAAACGAAGTAGCCCTGAGCGTTCTTAGAAGCCGCCACGCCTACGCCCGGCGAAACGGTAGCACCCTGAGAAACATCAATGACATTGGCGATGAACTCAGTGCCAGTATATTCAGCACCGGAACAGTTGCCTGAATAGCAAGTAGCATTGTCCTTATCAACACGAAGAGTAACGATGTTGTCCGCGATTTGGAACGACCCGTCGGTGCACTCGCTGCCAATATTGAGAAGATCACACTTGGACGAGATGAACTCAGGGTCGCAAGGAGTGATGTGGAGGTAGTTGATGGTGGAGAGGGCAGCCGTGTCGGCAGCAATCAATTGAACCCTGACGGTGGTAGCACCTTCATCATCAACCGAGGTACAGTTGTGGATGTCAACAGTGTGGGTGTAGCAACGACGTCCGGCGAGCCAGTCGGTGGAGAAGTATTCGACAGAGCCATCAGCATTCGTGATGAGGAGTTTGCGCGAGCCACCGGCGGACCAACCGACGGTAAGCGTACCTATAGTACCCTTGATATTGCCGTTTGTGCTGTGGTCGAGGTTGATCAGGAGACTGTAGTCATTGTGTCCCGCATTCTTGCTACCGACACGGAGCGCGGACTGACCGTTGCGAGCGCAGGCACCCTCGGAAGAGTAAACATTGTATTCAGGGAAGAGACCTGAAGAAGCACCCGGGGTGACTCTGTAAGACTCGCCCGTGCGCGGATTCGTACCTGTTCCAGGAACAGGGATATCAAGTTCGAGAGGAACGTCATCAAGAGTAGCATAGTCCTGCGAGAGTTCATCGGCAGTAGCGACAGGATTTTGGAGACCAGACTGGTAGGTGTAAGGGAGGACGAAGGCAACCACGGAAGCCGACAGACGAAGTGAACGCGCGTTCACCACGGGGAGACCGCCTTCCTGCTTAGCGAAGACACGGAGCGTGTCGGCATAAGTGCCTATCAAGCCACCGTCAGCGGCATCGAAGAAGGAAGCGGTGACGTAGAGCGTATCGGAACCTGTGAGTTGAACCGGAGCAGCGTGACGATCGTCCGAACGCTTACCCGTGGCATTGTCGTAGAGCGGCGTGTCGTGGTTCTTTTGCACCTTAATGATTCGGAAGTATTCCTTGGTACCACCTTGATAGAAGCCAGAGAGGGCGAGGGAGTCAATCTTGAGCGTTCCGGTACCGATATTCTTGATACCAAAGACAACAGGAATAGAAGTGCCTGACTTATGGAAGACAGAACCATAATTGACGAGTTGGCTCTCGGACATGGCAGACTTGGAAGCGTTGAAGACACCGATGACAGGGACAGGGGCCGCCTCAGTCTGGAAGGTGGAGAGGGTGGAGTCAGAAACTTCTGTTCCCTCACAATTGACAAGGTCAGAAACTTGCACCTTGTAGTAGGTGCCAGGCGTCATGCTCGTTTTAGGAGTAAAGACGACACGAATGGAGTCGTTGGAGCCTTCGGTGTCAGGGTCATCATAAGCCGTGGCAGCCGAATAGAATTCGGAAGTGGCATCGACATAGGCAGAGCCATTGTACTTGGTGATGGAGATGTGGGAGGCGTAGTTAGCCGTCGTGGCAAGGGTGACGTTGCCCGCGCCATCGGACCAATAAGGCTTGTTGCCGAGGGCGACGACGATGGTAGAAGTCGTGTCCACATCGGAGGCACCAGACTTAGGCAGGATGCCGGAGGTGGCAGGAAGAACCTCGCCAGAACCTTTGGTTAACGTAATAGAGGAGAAGAAACCAGTATATTTAGAATCACCCGACGACGCATTGTTGAAGTAAAGCTTCACAGCCTGCGTACCAGAAGGAAGTTCCACAACTTGGGTGGAGTCAGTTCCAATACCAACCTTATAAACCCACAAATAGCGGGCATCGATAGGATCACCTATCGCAGAAGAAGCCGTCTTGTTAGAATAAGGTTGCACAAAGAAGTGAACACCCCGAGCAGTGTCAGCTTTATTCTCAGAGTTCGTTTTCAAACGTGTAGCAATTGTAAGGGAGGTGAAATCGGAACCGTCTTCAGATGAGTAAGTAACGTAATTACTTGAAGAATAACCAATTTGCCAAGAATATCCGTAATCTTTTTGAATGCTACCAGTACTTTGGGCAGAGAGTTTCACATCATTAGCATCAGTCGTGGTAGAATAGGTCGTATTGGTTGAAGGTTTGGCCGTAGAACTTGTGCCATCCGTCTGGAAGACCGTGACGGACCGCGCATCGGTGAAGTTGACGTAGAGGTCGATGGCGGAGGATTCGACGGAGACGGAGTAAGGGTTGTCCTCGGAATGCGTCTCCTTGTCCCACCATTGGAACGCCATGCCAGAGACGGAAGCCGTGAGGGAGGCTTCGGTGTCAGGGTCGGCAAAGACGGTGATGACACCGGAGGCATCGGTGCCGGAGGTGGTGTTGCCACCTATGGTGACGGAAGCGCCAGCATTGGAGGTAATAGGCGTGAGGCAAGAGCCAGTGAAGTGGACATTGATAGGCACCTTGACAGAGAAGGTGTAGTTGAGCGTGAGCCCTTGAGCGCACGCACTGGCTCCACGGTTGTCAGTGATGACAATGGATCCGTTGTAAGTTCCGGCGTCAAGTCCGGCAGGAATCTGCAAGTAGTAAGTAGTAGAACTACCGCCCGTGATGGAGCCACAAGAAGAGACAACGGAAGCACCCGGCTCATCAGAGGTGAGCGTGACACCCGAGCCACCCGGAGAGGTGTGGGCGAAACAAGGCTGGAGCGTGGTGCCAGAGGAAGCGGTGTTGGAAACCACGAGGGCGAAATGGGTATCGGAATAGCCCACCTCGAGGCTTGGCAGGGTAACGGTTTCCGTCTCGCCATTGAGGATAGGGTCGGAAGCAGCGAGGGTGACGGAGATGGTACCGTTGACAGGGGCTATGGAAGCGACATTGGAGGTGTCGGCACAACCTGCGGCGTTGGAGGCGACGAGGAAGTAGTTGTTCAAGGCAGAGACGGAAGATACGGTGTAGGAAGAAGAGGTGGCACCGCCGATGGCCGCCTTGGTAGCGATGGAGTCAGCAGGGTCGGAGCAGGTGTACCATTGGTAAGAAGTAGCCCCAACGACAGTAGGAGCGAGGGTCACATTGGCACCGCACGCGACCGCTTGCGACTTGGTGAGATTCGCCACACCGACGGAGTCGCAACAACGCTTGACGGTGATGGAACGTATCTGTGGGTTTTGACTGTTAGCACCAGCATCTTTGTTTGCACGATAGAAATAAATGGCCGAGGTGTTGGCGGTAAGTACAAACCTGTAAGTTCCGCAAGCCGCATCTCCCGGAGTAGAGAAATCAGGGGTAGCAATGGAGGTTGTGTTTGTTCCGTTTGAAATTTGGAAACCAAGATAGGTGCTATTCGGAGCATTACCCACCATGGTAACGGTGTCACCTATTTTGAACGTACCATTAAGAGCCACATAAGCACCAGCACCACCCAGTTTATAACGCTTGAAATCACAAGGCGAAGACGCAGCAGCCTGCTCCTGCAAGGATTTTTGTGTCGACGTAACAGTTCCGAAAGGTCCGCCAGACTTAGCACCCGTAATAGTAGTTGCGGTCGTTGATGTCCAAGTAGCGGTGACTTCGTAGCACATTTTCGCCACTTCCTCAACAACCTCGATGTCAGCAACGGCGGTGGTGCAACTTTGGGTCGGGAAGGAGGCGTTCGCCTCAGAAACTATACAATAATAGTATTGATGTCCTTCGCTTGCCGTGGAGATTTTAGCCCCCGCATAGGTTGCAGAGGTTTCTCCCGGAATGATGGCAGAGCCAGACTTGTCAGAAGCGGTGCAAGAATACCATTGGTAAGCGTAAGCACCCGAACCGCCGGAAGGAGTGACGGAAAGGCTCGAAGCGGAGGCACCAACAGCATAGGTAGCACCAGAAGGACCGGAAGTGGTGATGGCGGCAACGACCTTGACAGGGAAGTCATAGGTGTCGGCACAATAAGTTGCATTAGACGATTGCGAAACACGGATATAATCATTGCCCGCCGCAGTTGCCGTATAAGATATATCGGAGTTATGAGAGGCAGAGGTAGGGGAAACCGTTCCCTTGCTGTTCACAGAAGAAACGGTAATGGAACTTGCCGTTGTATTGCTTGAAGTAACTTTTACAACATCCGAATAAGTCTGTCCGACCAGAGCGTGGAGCGTGTCAGGAACGGCAGCGGTGAGGGTGACCGTGACGTTGATGCCCGTTTCATTGGGGCAGTAGTCGCCGCCAGCGGCTTGGGTAATCTTGACCGTTTCCGTTCCGGTGCCATCATTGCTACCGGTGACAATGGAACCGGAAGTTGTCGCCTTGCCATTGGACGAGGTCTGCAAGAACGTGAAAGCACCCGGCGAAGCGGAGGAAGGGAAGAGTTGTCCCGCACGGTTGGCAGGGATGGAGAGGGCGGCGCAAGTGATAGCAGGGGCGGTCAAACAAGAGGAAACGGTGTATTGAACAACGTTGGAAGTGACCGTGTTAGACGAGAGACCGGCGTCGGTGATGACACAATAATAATACTTTTCAGAAGTGGCATTGACGGCAGGATGGAAGGAAGCCGTCGTGACACCCGTTCCAGAAGCCGTTGTCGCATTGGTCTTTTTTGCATCGTCACAAACATACCATTGGTAGGTATAACCAGTTCCCGTACCGCCAGTAGCGGTAACGGTGAGGTTAGGCGGGGTGGCGGCATCCTTGACGCAAGATTGCGCCGTAGGTTGGGAGGAGATGGAGACCGCGGAAACGACAGTAAGGGTAAGGTTGGAGGTTTGAGCACAATAGTCAACAGCGGAGTGGGTTCCTGCCGCCTGCGTGGCGGAAACCACAACAGTACCCGTAGTATTCGGGGCGGTATAGTTGATGGTAGAACCATAGGAAGCGGAAGTAGCAGCAACAGAACCCGCATTGGCATTCGTTCCCTTCGCTACACCAACGGAAGAAATGCCAGTGGTTTCGTTGGCCGAAGAAAAACTGAGCGCCTTGGTGTCACCCGCCTTGATGTAGGTTAGCGCAGACACGGCAGTCGGCGCAAGCAACGCGAAAGCCGCACAGAGGGTGGCAGCCTTGACGGAGAAGGAGGAGAGGAAACGATGGAACGTGTTCATATCGTGATGTGTTTTTATAGACATGATGAAGTGAGATTACACTATTTCTCGGTGCAAAGATATTGTAAATATCCTTTTGTCAGTGTTAAAATTCAGATGTTTTGCAACAGAATTCTGTTAAAAATATGAGAGTTAAGAATTTCGTTGGAAGACCGAGGAACATGAATAAGGAAAGATGAACCGGGGAAGAGGCGGCAGGCGAAGAAACGAGGAAGGCAGGCAAGGTTCGTGAACCTTGCCTGCCTTCGATGTACAGTTTATATATTATTATAAGGTGTAGGGCACTACCCTACCGCAATTACTTGGCGACGGATTGGAATTCGGCATCGTCACGGAACTTGGCGAACTCGATGTCGTTCAGGACACGCGCCTTGAGTTCAGGGTCGGCAACCGCTTTGCGCAGCGCGTTGAAGCAATCCACCTTGTTGCCCTTGCGAGCGGCGACGATGGCGTTGAGGTAAGAGGTGAGGTTGTCAGGGTTCTCGACCTCCTTGAGTATCTGTTCGGCAGCGGCATTGTCACGGTTGACGAGGCGGGCGATGGCGGCATTGTTGGACTTGTCGCCTTGGAGCGCCTTGTTGGCAGCACCGTAGTCACCCTTGTGGAGGTAGATGACACCGAGGGCGGCATCAAGTTGCTCGCCGATGCCCGCAGCCTTGCCGAGGAATTGTTCAGCGATTTTGACTTCTCCGTTATGGAGTTTGATGATGCCCCAGTTGTAGTTTGCCTCCTTGGCAGAAGAGTTCATGTCCATGACCGCGGAGAAGTCCTTCTCGGCGGCAGCATAGTCGCCTTGGAGGAAGCGAGCGGCACCGCGGTTGTTGAGGGCGCGCCAATCGTCAGGGAAGCGTTGTACCGCCTTGTCATAGATTTCCTCTTTCTCCTTGGCATTGGAGGTGAGGGTGGCAGCATAGAGCATCTCCTCGATGGTGAGAGAGTCGCCAGACTGGATGGCGGCACGGATTTGGTCATCGGTCTTGCCGGCAACGGTGAGGGTGACGCGCATCTTGGAGCGGCGGAGTTGAGGAAGAATGTCAGTAGCGAGAGCGGTATAGGCAGCGGAGAGCTTGCGAATCTCGGTCTCGCGTTGGTCAGGGTCAGAGAATTGGGAGAGGACGTTGAGGATGAGTTCCTTGTCCTGTATGTCGGAACCGGAGACGAGTTGTTGGAAGCCCTCCCAGTCCTCGGCGGTGTATTTGGAATCAACGGTGACGTTTTGCTGAATCTTTTTCATCTGGTCGTTGATGTACTTGTTGGCCGCTTGTTCACGACGCTCAGCGAGGTTGGAGTTGAAGTTTTGCGGACCTTCAGGCGAAGCGAAGCCGCTGACTTCGACCGCCTGGATGGAAGAGCCGTCCTGAGCGGAGACTTCCTTCATCTTCCGCGCGAGGGCCTTGATTTCGTCCTTGGAGAGTTCGGACCCACGGATGTTGGCTTGGTTGACAAGGAACTTGATGTCAGCCTCCTCGGTAGAGGTGGAAGAGTGTTGGAATCCGTCCTCGGCGAAAGCAGGTTGGAGGTTGTCGCCCTTGGCGAGCATGTAGGTGCAGTTGATGCCATCAGCGATTTTGACTTCAGGCAGGTCGTAGTTGCCGCCGGAGGTTTGCACCTGGAGCGAGAGGAAGAGTTCCGCCTTCTCCATGCCTGGCTTGAAGTCGAACTGCACGCGGTGGGTATAGGTACCCCCCGCCTTGTAGGAGATTTTCTTATTGTTGCCCTGCACGGCTTCACCTTGGAAGGTGACAGGTGTGAGTTTCTCTTGCGTTCCGTTGTACTTGAGCACCGGAGTGACAACGACGGTGGCTTTCTTCTTCAGGTACTTCTGCGGGAAGGTGCCTGTGATGGTGGCGTTGACTACCCCACCCTTAGCTTCGAGCACGGCAGGCGTGCACTTGAAATACTCTTGCGAGAGCGGTCCCATCTTTTTGCAACCGACGAGAGCGAGCGCGGAAGCGAGGACCGTAAGAGCAACGAGAAGGTGTTTTTTCATGGTCGAAAAAAAAATAAAAAAGGTTTATTGTTTTGTTGTTTGTTTCTTTAACGCACTAACATTTCGCAAAGATAGGAAAAAAGAATTAAGAGTTAAGAGTTAAGAGTTAAGAATTTTAGGAAAGACATAAGAGGAATGAACAATTTGGAGATGTGGTTTCCCGGAAAGGAGAGAGTTAAGGTTAAAGAATCGCCGTTACGTGTCAAAATGGCAGAGAGAGTGACAAAAAAGTGAGCCGAGAGGGCGGAGAAAGTGACAAGGCGGCAGGAAACGGAAGGAGGCGTGCTTTGGCATGAAAAATGAGAAAAGAGAGGTGAAAATGTTGGATATTTTTGAGAGAATAAACAATAACAATTAAAAAAAATAAAGATTATGGGAAAGATTATTGGAATTGACCTTGGCACGACGAACTCGTGCGTGGCGGTGATGGAAGGCTCGGAGCCTACGGTGATCGCCAATTCGGAGGGTAAGAGAACGACCCCTTCGGTGATAGGATTCGTGGATGGCGGCGAGCGTAAAGTGGGAGACCCCGCGAAGCGTCAGGCAATCACGAACCCAGAGAAGACAGTGTTCTCGATCAAACGATTCATGGGCGAGACGTATGACCGCTTGAGCAACGAGGTGTCGCGCGTGCCCTATAAAGTAGTGCGCGGAGACAACAACACCCCAAGGGTTGACATAGACGGAAGACTGTACACGCCACAGGAGATTTCAGCCATGGTGCTTCAAAAGATGAAGAAGACCGCGGAGGACTATCTGGGCCAGGAGGTGACGGAAGCGGTGATTACCGTTCCAGCCTATTTCAACGACTCGCAACGCCAAGCGACAAAGGAGGCGGGCGAGATAGCCGGATTGACGGTGAAGCGCATCGTGAACGAGCCAACGGCAGCCGCCCTCGCCTACGGTCTGGACAAGAAGAACAAAGACATGAAGATAGTAGTGTTCGACTGCGGTGGCGGCACGCACGACGTGTCCATCCTGGAATTGGGCGACGGCGTGTTTGAGGTGAAAGCCACGGCGGGAGACACCCATCTGGGCGGAGACGACTTCGACCAAAGAATCATTGAGTGGCTGGTGGACGAGTTCAAGAACGAAAACAGCGGCGCGGACCTGTCGAAAGACCCAATGGCATTGCAACGCTTGAAAGAGGCAGCCGAGAAGGCGAAGATAGAGTTGTCGAACGCGACATCAACGGAGATAAACCTGCCGTACATCATGCCAGTGGACGGCGTGCCAAGACACTTGGTGAGAACGCTGACGAGAGCGAAGTTCGAGCAATTGATTGACGACCTGATCCAAAAAACCATAGTGCCATGCAAGACTTGTCTGGAGAACGCGGGCATGAGCGTGAGCGACATTGACGAGGTGATTCTGGTGGGCGGTTCGACCCGTATCCCAGCCATTCAGACAGCCGTGCAGAACTTCTTCGGCAAAGCACCATCGAAGGGCGTGAACCCAGACGAGGTGGTCGCCATAGGCGCAGCGATACAAGGCGGCGTGCTGACAGGCGACGTGAAGGACGTGTTGCTGCTGGACGTGACACCATTGTCATTAGGTATCGAGACGATGGGCGGCGTGATGACGAAACTGATTGACGCCAACACGACCATTCCGACGAAAAAGTCAGAGACCTTCTCGACGGCAAGCGACAACCAGCCATCGGTAGAGATTCACGTGCTGCAAGGCGAGCGTCCGATGGCGGCACAGAACAAGACGATAGGCAGGTTCCACCTGGACGGCATTCCAGCCGCGCCACGCGGCGTGCCACAAATCGAGGTGACCTTCGACATCGACGCGAACGGTATCTTGAAAGTATCAGCAAAAGACAAGGCGACCGGCAAGGAGCAGAGCATCCGCATCGAGGCATCGTCAGGTCTGAGCGACGACGAGATCAAGCGCATGAAGGCGGAAGCCGAGGCGAACGCTGACGCGGACAAGAAAGAACGCGAGAAAGTGGACAAGTTGAACCAAGCTGACGGCATGATTTTCCAAACGGAGAAGCAACTGAAGGAACTTGGCGACAAGATTCCAGCCGACAAGAAAGGTCCTATTGAGAGCGCTTTGAACAAGTTGAAGGAAGCGCACAAAGCACAAGACCTGGCAAGCATTGACGCGGCGATGGCCGAGTTGAACAACGCCTTCCACGCAGCGAGCCAAGACATGTATAACGCAGCGAACGCGGCGGGAGCACAAGGCGGCGCACAACAAGGTCCAACACCGGGAGCGGACGCGAACGGCGGCAAACAGGACAGCAACGTCCAAGATGCGGACTTTGAGGAGGTGAAGTAAAAGAACAAAAGATAGCGAAAGAAAAATCCGTGTGACGAAAGGTCACACGGATTTTTTTATGCTTGAAGAAGAGGAAAACAATCAGAAGAGGACGGAGAAGGAGCCGCCGAAGATGAAAGTGTGTCGGAACTTGCGAATGGACTCACGCTCGATGAAGTCTTCGGGCGAGAAGCCGAGGTCGCTGATGTTGAAGCCATCGAAGGAGACGGCCGTGAAGTAGTAACTGCCGGGGTCGTAGGTCATGGTGTATTTCTTACGGGCGATGTCGTAGTCGCAGAAGAGACGTAAGGCATAGTTCTCCTTGTAAGCATAGGTGAGAGAGACGCCCGTTCCGAACTTCCATGAATTGTTGGCCGAAATGGTGAGGAAGTCCCACTCCTCGTCGTAGGTTTCGCCCGAGGCGGTGACAGCGGTCAAGTTACCATCGTCATCAGAGACAAGGTTACGTTTGCCGCCAAAGATGGAGACATTGACATCAACCTCTTGCATGACACTGCGGCCGACGAGGAGTTTGGAACCGAGGGAGAGGTGCTCGGTGAGCGGGAGGCTGAAGTAAAGACCAAGGTCAGTAGCGAACTCGGAGAGGTGGTCGGACTTGATGTTGAACTCAAGGCGCTCAACAAGCGCCGGTGAATAGCCCGCCATGCCCGGGGTGCCTTGCGCCTTGATGCCCGCGTCGTAGATGGTTCGCTCGGCAGGTGTGAATCCGAAGACGTCAGGGTCGAACATATAGGAGATTTCATCGCTGGCGAAGTCAACAGCACCATCCCATCCGTTGATAGGAGCGACATTGACACGGAGACGACCACCGACACCGATGTACTTGTTGAAGAAGTAGGCACCCTCGGCAGAAACCGCGGTAGAGGCACCAAACTTGAGGTTAAAACGGGAGTCGGTGTCACCTTCGTCTTCGTCATAGAAGTAACTGCCCATGTCGAAGTCAAGGTTTCGAGACCCAACGCCGACACCCATAGAGATGGCGAAGAAAGAGGGCTTGTCAAGCGTCATGCGGTTGCCGTAAGAGCAGCCACGCACAAGACCGTAGTCCTTGAAGATGAGGTCGCTGAGGGCGTAAGCCAACTCGCCCGACATGATGCCGATGCCCGCTCCGGAGAGGACATCGGAAACCCAGTGGCGGTTATTGAGCACGCGCATGACACCCGTAGCAGTGGCGACACCGTAGCCCGCGACGGAGAACCAAGGGGAACGGGAGCCGTATTCCTTGTGGAGGATGGTGGCACCGACGAAAGCCGTAGCGGTGTGTCCGGAAGGCCATGAGTTGGCGGTGGAGCCATCGGGGCGCATCTCCTTGGCAGTGTATTTGATGCTGTTGACAAACGCACCCATGAACGCATAGGAAAGACCCGCGGAAACAATGTAGCGCGGCCAATTGCTGCGCCCCTCGACCCCCGCAAGTTTGAGACCCGTAGCCATGGCAGGACCGAAGAACTGCGAGTAGTCATCGATGCGCGTCTTGAAACTGGTGAGGAGGGTATGGTTGTTGCCGGGCTGGTTGACACGGAAGGCACGCTTCTCGCCCTTGGCGAGAGCACCCGCCGCAAAGACGGGTATGCCGACGAAAGTGAGGTCGTCCATCACCTTATAAGGGCGCACCGTAGGGGTGGCGGAAGGGGCTGCAACGGCATCCTGATCGAGCGTGAGGGAAGGCGCGGGAGCGGTGTTCGCGACCGAGTCGGTCGTCTGGGCAGGAAGCGAGACAGCATAAACCAGCATGGCAAACGCCAAGGAGAGTCTTGAAAGTTTCATGAAAGAGTTCAGAAAATATGGTAAAATAAAGTGCAAAATTACTAAACTTTCAATGAAATGATAGCCACACAACATATAATGCATATAGATTTGTAGAGCCATTTTGTTTATCTTTGTGGAATTGGAAAGATAATTATGAAAAAGACAAACGACATCTTAAAGGTCAATACTCAGCGCAACAAAACAATACCCCAAGCCACGATTACTCAATCAGACATTGAGCGAATGATTATCACCATACGTAATGTGCAAGTGATTCTGGATCGTGATTTGGCTATTTTATATCAAGTTGAAGTAAAACAAATGAATAGACAGGTAAAACGCAATATAGAACGTTTTCCCGATGACTTTATGTTTCAACTTACCAAGGAAGAATATGACCGTTTGAAGTGCCAATTTGGCACTTCAAACAGTCTTGGAGGCGACCGTCGCGCCCTGCCTTACGCCTTTACGCAACAAGGAATAGCATAACATAGTAAATTGTTTACCTTTGTGGAGGCAGAAAAAGAAGCATGAACACGATTGAAAAACAAGAAGATATGAGACCCTTGATAGTGATCACGAATGACGACGGGATAGGCGCACCAGGCATCATGGCGTTGCAAGAGGCGTTGATGGAGTTGGGAGATATCTTGGTGGTGTCGCCAGACGGACCGCGTTCGGCACAGTCGAACGCCATCACGTCGGTGGTGCCGCTGCGTCTGCACCAGGTGAAAGGGGAAGAGGGGCTTGCCGTATATAAATGTTCGGGCACGCCGACGGACTGCGTGAAGATGGCGTTGAACCTGATTGCGGACAGGCGTCCGAGCATGGTGGTGTCGGGCATCAATCACGGAGTGAACACGTCGATTTCCGTCATCTACAGTGGCACGATGGGCGCGGCATTGGAGGGATGCGTGGATGACGTGGCGTCGTTCGGCATCTCGATAGACGACTATAGCCGAGACGCGGACATGACGCATGCCGCGGAGTACGCCCGGAAGGTGGCAGAATGGGTGTTGAAGAACGGGTTGCCTCGGTACACGTGCCTGAACGTGAACGTTCCGAAAGGGAAGCCGAAAGGCGTGAAATGGTGCCGACAGGCGCAAGGGTCGTGGAAAGAAGAGTTCGAGCGCAGAGTAGATCCATACGGACACAATTACTATTGGTTAGGCGGAGAGTTCGTGAACCACGAACCGGGAGCACCCGGGACAGACCAAGAGGCGGTGGAGAGCGGAATGGTGTCGATAGTGCCAGTGAGGTTGGACATGACGGACTTCGGGTTTCTTGAGAAGATGGAAAAGGATTTTAAGTTTTAAGAGCGTTATATGGGGAGTTCATGGAATCATCCGCCACAAGGGCGGAAAAGGAAAGAGAGCGGGGACAAGTTCTGGTGGGGATTCGTGCCGTCGTTGTTGCTACCCGTAGTGTTGAACGTGGTCATCTTCAAGATAAGATGGACGACGGAGGAGAACGTGTTCTATGCCATGTGGCGGATGGCCCAGAAGGGATTCATCGGCAAGGACATGATGGCGGCATTGGTTCCGTCGCTGCTGTTGATCATCATCTTCTCGGCATTCAAGAAAGAGAAGGCGAGCATAGGATCGTTCGTGGGATTGTGTCCCGCACTGATTATCGCACTGATATACTATTAAGAAATTTCAAGATGACCTATGACGCTTAAAAGGAATCGTAGGTAAACGCAAGAAAAAGAATCAATAATCAAGAGTTGAAAATAGCAGTGGCATGAGGTATTTCATCATAGCGGGAGAGGCTTCGGGAGACCTGCACGCATCGAACCTAATCAACGAGTTGAAAGAGGCGGACAAGAAGGCAGACTTCCAATTTTTAGGAGGCGACCTGATGTCGACGGCGGCAGGGAAGGCACCCGTAATACACTATCGCGACATGGCGTTCATGGGTTTCATCAACGTGGCGTTGAACCTGCGCACGGTGTTGGGCAACATGAAACGATGCAAGGAAGCATTGGCAGCCTACAAGCCAGACGTGCTGATACTGATAGACTATCCGTCGTTCAACCTTGACATAGCGAAGCACGCGAAGAAGACGATGGCAGGAATGCCCGTGTATTACTACATATCACCGAAGATATGGGCATGGAAGACATGGCGCGTGAAAGCCATCAAGAGATTGATAGACAGGATGTACACCATATTGCCATTTGAAACGGAGTTTTACAAGCAATACGGATATGAGGTGGAGTATGTGGGCAACCCGTCGGTAGATGCCGTGGCACGCCACATGTGGACGGAGAGCGAGGAAACAAAGGCGTTGGACCCGAAGAGAACCGTAGCCTTGCTTGCCGGCAGCAGAAAGCAAGAAATCAAGATGTGCCTGCCAAGGATGTTGGAAGTAGCGGAACGGTTCACAGACTACACCTTCGTTGTGGCGGGCGCACCCGGCGTGGAGGAATCGTTCTACAAAGAAGTGATCGGAAAGAAGCACGCGACGGTGGTGTTCGGTCACACGTATGACCTGCTGAAGAAAAGCCGCGCCGCCATAGTCAACTCTGGCACCGCAACATTGGAAACGGCACTGCTAAGGGTACCAGAAGTAGTGGTCTATAACTTGACGGGCGGCAGGCTGGTGAACATAGCACAGAAGTTGGTCATCAAGGTGAAGTGGGTGTCGCTCGTGAACCTGATAGCGAACAGGGAGGTGGTGCCAGAACTGATAGCAGCGGACTTCACCGTGGAAAAGACAGCGGTAGCGTTGGCGAAGATATTACAGGAGACGGCGGAACGCAAGAAGATGTTAGAGGGGATGGACGAAGTGATAGAAAAATTAGGAGCCCCCGGAGCGGCGAAGAAGGCCGCGAGAGCGATGGTAAGAGACTTGGAAGAGAAGAATAAATAATAAAATATCTGACATGAAAGTTAAAACCTATGCCGTGAGCGGCATGAAATGCACGAACTGCAAAGCGAAAGTAGAAAACGCCCTGAAAGCGATAGAGGGCGTGAGCAAAGCCGAAGCCAGCGTGGAAGCCGGCAACGTGGTGGTGGAGATGGAAGACGGGAAAGTGACGGACGAACAGATAAAGGTCGCAGTGGAAAGCAGCGGGCGATTTGAAGTGGAGGCGAAATAGCGGACATGAAACAGACGATTCCAGTGGTGGGCATGGCTTGTTCGGCATGCTCAGCGAACGTGGAGAGGAGGCTGAACGAGTTGGAGGGCATCAAGAACGCCTCGGTGAACCTTGCCAGCCGAAGCGCACTGGTGGAGTATGATCCGAAACTCATCACGCCAGAAGAGATGAAACGCAAGATAAACGAATTGGGGTATGACCTGATCGTGGAAAAAGACCGTTCGGCAGAAGAAATTGAAAGACGGGAACACACGCTTTTGAAACGCAAGGTGGCACTCTCGTGGGCATTGGCCATAGCGGTGATGAGCCTGTCGATGGGTTGGGCGGACATGGGCAGCAGAGACTGGAACAACCAAATGAGCCTCATCGTAGCCCTGACAAACATCACCTGCTGCGGGTGGGGATTTTACAAATCAGCATGGAGGCAACTGAAGCACGGGAACGCGAACATGGACACGCTGGTGACACTGTCAACCGCCGTGAGTTTCGTTTTCAGCGCATTCAACACCTTTGCTGGCGAGGCGACATGGGGCAGCAAAGGACTGGAATGGCACACGTATTTTGACGCCACAGTGATGATCATCACCTTCGTGTTGACGGGGAGGCTGATTGAGGAGAAGGCGAAAGACGGAGCATCCAGCAGCATTCGGCAACTGATGGGGTTGGTGCCAAAGACGGTTCGGTTGGTGGTGAGAGAAGAGACAGACGAGGAATCAGGGAACAAGACGGAGAAGGAAACGACACGTGAGGTTCCCCTTTCAACCATAGAAAAAGGTGACATCGTGGAGGTGAGGAGCGGTGAGAAAGTGCCGGTGGACGGCGAAGTGACATGGGCGACATCGTTCAGGAAGGAAGATGCCGCCTATGTGGACGAGAGCATGATAAGCGGTGAACCTACTCCCACGGAGAAAAAGAAGGGAGCAAAGGTACTGGCGGGCACAATGGCATGCCAAGGGAGATTCAGAATGAGAGCGCGCCAAGTGGGAGAATCGACCGCCATAGCGCACATCATAGAAACCGTGAGAGAGGCGCAAGGGAGCAAAGCCCCCGTGCAGCGCATCGCGGACAAGGCAGCGATGGTGTTCGTACCAGTAGTGAGCGGCATGGCGATGGTGACTTTCGTGGCATGGTGGCTGGCAGGCGGGAACGCCGCATTGCCACAAGCCATCATGAGCGCAGTGGCGGTCCTGGTGGTGGCGTGTCCGTGCGCCATGGGCCTTGCCACACCAACCGCCCTGATGGTAGGCATAGGGAAGGCAGCAAAAAAACAGATACTCATCAAGGACGCGAGTGCCTTAGAACAACTGAGAAAGACGAACGCCATCGTGACAGACAAGACCGGCACACTGACCATAGCGAACCAACAAGTGGACTTCACCCAAGCGGGAACCCTCGCTCCCGAAGAGCGTGAAAGACTGAAGCCCAACGCGAGGGAAGCCATGGAGCGGTTAAAACGACAAGGGATAGAAATCCACATGATGAGCGGAGACAAAGAGGAAGCCACACGATATTGGGCAGAGCGCGCCGGCATCCAACACTACCGAAGCGAGGTGATGCCACAAGACAAGGAAAACGTGGTGAGGGAACTGCAAGCGCAAGGCAAGCATGTGGCCATGGTGGGTGACGGCATCAACGACACTCAGGCATTGGCCGTGGCGGACGTGAGCATTGCCATGGGGAAAGGTACGGACGTGGCGATGGACGTGGCACAGGTGACACTGATGGGAGACGATCTGAACGCCCTTGCCGAAGCAGTGGAATTGAGTCGGAAGACGTTGAGAATGATCAGGGAGAATTTGTTTTGGGCGTTTATATATAATGTGGTGAGCATTCCATTGGCAGGCGGAATACTCTACGTCTGGGACATAGAATTTCAAATCACGCCAATGTTGGCAGCGGCATTGATGGCGATGTCGAGCGTAAGCGTGGTGCTGAACAGTTTGCGGTTGAAATTGGGGAAGTAATGAGTCTTTAGAAAGGCAAGGTGGCAAACATATCTTCTTCGCATGCCATAGAATTTGACATATAGTTTTCGGACTTAGCAATATCTTTTATTTTGTTTCGATAATTACAGAACAAGTGATAATCCTCTATTTCCTGCCGCCGTTTTTTTGACATCTGAAGAAACTCCGCTTCCCTTTCAATCCCGAGATAACGACGATTGACAAGATTAGCAGCAATACCGGTAGTTCCGCTACCTGAAAATGGGTCAAGAATCCATGCGTTCTTATTTGTCGAAGCAAGAATAATACGAGTCAATAAAGCCAGAGGTTTTTGTGTAGGGTGTTTTCCGCAAGATTTTTCCCAAGGAGCTATAGCGGGCAACCGCCAAACGTCAGTCATCTGTTTATTCTCATTTAGATGCTTCATCAATTCATAATTAAATTGATGCGGTTTTTTCTCAGACTTCCGAGCCCAAATAATAAATTCAGTAGAATAAGTAAAATAGCGACAAGAAATGTTGGGTGGCGGATTAGTTTTTGCCCACGTAATAACATTAAGAATTTTGAAACCAAGTTCCGTCAAACAATTAGCAATAGAAAAAATGTTATGATAAGTGCCACTAATCCATATTGTTCCATTCTCTTTAAGTTTATCACGACAAAGTCCTATCCATCGTTTATTAAAGTCATTTATTCGTTCTATGGAATCACCACGATCCCATTCTCCCTTATTTACGCTAACGATTTTCCCGGATTGCACACTAATTCCTCCGTTTGACAGAAAATACGGCGGGTCTGCGAAAATCATATCAAACTTGAAGTCAAATTGAGTCAACAAGTCGAAACAATCACCCTTGAGAAGAGTAAAGTCATGAAATTCAGAACGATAATAAGGAGTAATCATAGACATTCCAATTTCTTCAAAAATCCATAGTGATAAAGAAAGAAAACATGCTTGAATAATACGCTTACCTTATCTTTTCCAAAAAATTTTTGAAAGTGGACAGATTATAAACACTCGGAATCGAATAAAACGCTTCTTGCAACATATTTTTGGCTTTTATCCATCCTTTGCCATCTGTCACCCAAATAAATTCAAAGCCTTCTACATTATTTATTTTTGCTGCAATTTCGGTGAATGAACGTGCCGTTTCATTGAGTTTAGAACCACCACCGCTATAGAAATTGACTTCAATAAGATAGGTTTTATCATTGGTCTCAATAACAAAGTCAAAACGTTTCTTATCCTTTCCCAAAGCATCTTCGATAGATGGCCATTCTCTGAAATCGACCTCTTTGCGGTAGTTCAAACCACTACTCTTGATAAGAAGTTCCACCGCATCTTCCATAGCATCACCACTACGGTTTTTTCGCGCATTGGAATCGAGTCCGACCTCAACGCCAAATACATAGTCAACGAGATTCTTGACATTCTTATCCTTAAAAATAGTAGCAAGACCAGTACCCTCAATAAACTCGATTACCCCATCAAGAGAAGTGAGATAACTTGCAAGCAAAACAATTTCCGCATTAGCATTAAGTACTTTTTTATTATCACGCTCGCGACATGCAACGAGAATCAATAAGACATCAAATACTTGACTATCAATATTCCAAAGAGAGGTAACAGCAGCCCGCAAATCGTCCTTCCCAAGCAGATAATTAAGCATGTTCAACTTAATCTCAATATTAGCGACATTTGCTTTCACCTTGTGGAAATTGGTCCAATATCTCAACGTCGCATTAGTATCAGAGAGTTGAGACATGAATGTCTTGAACTCTTCTTCCGTATGTGTTCTCATAATATTATAACGCTATCTTTAGATGTGTTCGCGTAATCTGCGTTTTTGCAATATTTTCGTAGTTGCATATCAGTAATTCTGTCAGCTTTCCTCTCTTGTTTGCACTTGCATTAACCATTCTGGAAGCCGTAACTCGTTGGATAGAAAAACCCTTATAAAGGTTTTCAAAAAAAACATCACTTGGATTCTTGGAGGAGCAATCAGAATTGCTCAACATCCAAAAAACATTATCGTATGTTGCAATATTCCGACAAAAGTGCGCTAAATCCATTTGATTGTCGTCATTAAAAGTTTCTTTAACGTAAGAGTTAAAACTAGATGTTGCACTCAATGGACGATATGGAGGATCGAAATAAAAGAAATTTAATTTATAAGAATCTATCGCTGTTATTGTTTGCTTGAAATCACCATTCATTATTTGCACATCGTGCTTATTCAGCAGTTCACTATCAGCGTAAATAAGTTCTTCGTTACATATTTTTGGATTAGCATAGCGTCCAAAAGGAACATTAAATTCTCCTTTTGAATTTTCTCTGTAAAGCCCATTAAAACATGTTCGATTAAGAAACAATAGTAAAGATGTCTTTTCAACATCTGTAAGAACTTCATTATTGAAACAACGACGCATTTCAAGATAGAACTCCTTTCGTTGGAGTTCATTTAACAACGCATTATATTGTTTTTCCAACTGTTTCAGTTGCTTAACTAAATGTGCCGCATCATTTTTTATTGTCGCATAAGCACAAGTTAAATTTGAATTAATATCGTTAATAACTGCTCTTTTTATATTGGGAAACTTTTGTAGCATGAAAAAGAGCATTGCGCCACCTCCAACAAACGGTTCAATGTACGTAAATTCTTCTCCATACAACTCTTGAGGGAGACGCTCTTCCATTTGTAGAAGCAGTTGTCCTTTCCCTCCTACCCATTTCACAAATGGCTTTGCTATGTGTGCGTTATCTATCACTTGAACAAAAAGGCGTTAAATTGCAATCTATAAATTCTGATTATGTTTGAATAATTGGAAGACATTGATAGATGAGAGTGGTATAATTCACCCCCCCTTATTTGCGGAGGCGAAGGGAGGTCAGGAAAAGGAAGAAGACGGTGACGGAGAGGAGGTAAACGACATCGGAGAGGTCGATGACACCGCGCGACATGGAGTCGTAGTGGGCGGCAATGCCAAACCAAGAGATGGCGGACTGGACAGAGCCACTCGCAAAGAGCGAGGAGATGAGGTCGAAACCGGCATAGAGCGTGAAGCAGAGGAGGACAGCGAAGAGGAACGCCGTAATCTGGTTGTCAGAAAGAGAAGAGGCAAAGAGAGAGAGGGCGACATAAACCATCGCCAAGAGAAGCAAGCCAATCATAGAACCCCAATAGGCACCAGAATCGACATTGCCGATGGGTTCGGCAAGATACCAAACAGAAAAGAAATAGACAACTGTGGGCAGCAACGAGAGGATGACGAGGGAAAGTCCAGCAAGGTACTTGCCCAACGTGACACTGAAGGCGGTGACAGGCTTGGTGAGCAAGAGTTCGATGGTGCCAAGGCGACGCTCCTCGGCAATCATGCGCATGCAAACGGCAGGTACAAGGAGGAGATAGAGCCACGGAGCAAGGGTGAAAAGTCCGTCAACCTGAGCATAGCCAGAGTCGAGCACGTTCCATTCGCCCGGGAAGACCCAAAGGAGCAAGCCCGTAAGGACAAGGAAAAGACCAATGACAAAATAGCCGGTGGCGGTAGCGAAGAATTGCGCCATTTCTTTCCTGAAGATCGCGAACACGATAGTTGAGAGTTAAGTGTTAAGAATTAAGAGTTTTTAGGGACTTGAGAGGAATACAAAGAGTTAGCCAGAAAAAAGTTATCTTTGCGTTTTGGCAAAGATACACATTCCGAACGTAAAAAAGAGCAATGTCGGAACAGAGATTAAAAAAGACGGGGCAGTGGTCGGCGGTTCGCCTAATGGTGTTGGCGGCAGCCTTGGTAATGGTCGCTCCCTTACTCCCAACGGGCAAGGCGCAAGCGCAATGCCTTGGGGAGGACTGCTCGATAAAGGGCAGGAACAAAGCGCGGAAGCAAAAGACCGCCAAAATGACAGGCAGCAGTCGCGCACGCAGCGGAGTGAACAAGGCAAGGAAGGTGAAGAGAGGCGGCAGCGCATACGACCCATTCAGCAACAACGGTCAGAAAAAGATGAGTGCGCAGGGCTTTGACCCATTTGAAGCGGAGAAGAAAAGGAAGTTGAAGAACAAAAGGGGCAAGGCGAACGACGCATGGTTGACGACACAAACGGCAAGCGTCGTGAGTGGTGGCTTCGACGGCTGGGACGACGGCATCAAACCGAAGAAACCGAAGAAGGGCGGCGGCATCTGGGCGAACAGCAACACGAGTTACAAATCGCCCAAACGCCAAAAGGTGCGCGGAGGCGGTTCGCGGTGGGACATGGCGATGGACGCGACCACCTTTGGCGGCGGAGAGTCCGGCGACAGAGTGGGTGGCTATGACATGGAGTCGTGGTCGGACTTCTCATCAGCAGCCGTGTCGCACGACATATCGTACAAGAATCCTCATCAATGGAAGTTCAGCGGATTCTACGGCACTCAATTGAAAACGGGCAGCACGGCGAAAGCCTTCATGAACGCCACGCATCCGAATGCGGTGGTGGGCGGCGAGATAGCCGTGGAATGGCCCACGACGGGCGAAAAGAACTACCACCACTACTTCAACCTACCGACATTGGGCGTGGGCGTGGGCTACTTGAACTTAGGCGATAACGACGTGCTGGGGCATTGCGCATACGCACTGCCATACGCCAACATACCGATTGTGAGGACACGTCCAGTAGATTTGTACGTGGGAGCAGGAATGGGCATCGCCTACCTATCAAAGTGGAACGACGGAAGCGATTGCCAAAACACGCCAAAGGAGAACTACCTGACAGGCAGTCCGGTGAACGCCGTCGTGAAAGGCTCGTTGGGTCTGAATTTCAGACCCGTGACGAAGGCGACGGACGAAAGAAGGGACGAGTGGTCACGGTTCACCTTCACTTTGGCATTGGATGGTTATCACTTCGGCAACCTAAGCATAGAACAACCGAACAAGGGTTTGAACGTGGTGGGTGGCAGTTTCTCAATCAAATATCTGACATCAGACCCTGAGTATCTGACCCGAAGAAACGCAGACGACCTGCCACACATCTGGACAATAGACGTGAGCGGCGGAGGCGGCTTGAAACAACAGGCACACAGGGACAGGAAGCACTATGGCGTGGCAAGCGCATCGCTGCAATTGAAAAGGAGGGTGGCAAACGCACTGCGGTTGGGCATAGGCGGAGACTTCTTCTTCGACAACTCGTGGAGCGAGGAGCACACCGATTGCACACACTATAAATACGCAGGGAAATATGACCCGACGAAGGCGAGCAATCAGTTCAGGATAGGCGGCAGCGTGGGAGCGGAGATAGACATGGGAAGGTGGAGTTACCTGTTGGACGCTGGTTACTACCTCTTTGACCCCGTGGACATAAGCGGTGAGAAATGGTACGTGAAGCATGGTGTCGCTTATCACTTCAGCAAGAACGTGTTCGGGTTGCTGAACGTGAAAGCCCACGGATGGAACGTGGACTTCGCCACATTGGGATTGGGATATAGATTACCACTATAAAAATAATGAACATTGAACTGTTGAGCGCATGAGAATAGGAAAAATAATCATAACAGCAGCATTGTTCGTGAGCATGACGGCACAAGGCGCAGAGCAGGCGGACACGACACGCATCATGACAATAGACGGCTACCCCATCACGAGGAGTTACTTCGAGTATTCGTTCGCAAAAAACGGGATGGGGAAAAGCAAGCAAGCCTATCTGCAGGAGTTCACGGACTTTCAGTTGAGGGTGCGTGAAGCACGAGCCACAGGCTTGGACACCACGAAAGACTACGTGGAGAAATTGAAGGCGGAAGTGGCAAAACTGCAAGAACCGTATGCCATGAACATGGCGATGGTAGATTCCGCATTGAGGAGCGAGGAAGAAAAGTCGAAGACCAATTACAGAATCCAACATATATATATAGCCATCAAGGGAAACGGGTCGCCCAAGGACACCGCGGATGCGTATAAGAAGGCGATGACGGCAGCGCGACTGACAGAGACAGACCCCTTTGACAGCGTGGCGATATGGATGTCGGAAGAAGGAAGCGTGAAGCGCACGCGCGGGTATCTGCCTTGGGTGAGCGCGGGAGCACTGCCCTACCCCATAGAAAAAGCGGTGTACGCATCGACCAAGGGGAAAGTGACGGGACCGATAAGAACCCAGAGCGCCTATTACTTGATACGCATTGCCGACACGCGCCAAGACCCGGGGAAACGGTTCGTGAGACACTTGGTGTGCCTAAAAGACTTTGAAGACCCGAAAAAGACGGAAAGAGACCAAGCCTACTTCCAAGCGGACTATGAGAGACTGAAAAAAGCCATCAGAAACGGAAGAGGAAATGAAGTCTTCGACTCGCTGTACAACACCCCACGCAATGTGGACAACGGTGGCGGCGACTTGGTAATCACCGTGGGCAACGTGTTGCCAGAGATAGAAAACGAGGCTGTGGCCTTGAAGAAAGTAGGTGACATTTCGAAGATGTTTGACTCGCCATTCGGTTTTCACATATTGAGATTAGACTCGATAGCGGAGAAGAACTACGAAGCGGACGCCGCCTTTCTGTATGAACAAAGCCAAAGAACGGGACTGCTCAGAGAATTGAGGCGACAATACGCCAACAGCAAGGCGGAGACGTTGGGGATGACGGAGCAGAGGCGAAACTTCGACCGGTTAGTAACTCACTGCGAGAAACAGGGATGGGACGACTCGCTGATAACATCCAGAATGGGAACCCTGAGAGGCTTGACACTGTACAGCATGAAGGTGAACGGCAAGACAAAGGCGACCACGATAGGTGACCTGTTTGACTACATGAGAGAGCAGGAGGTGAACGCCTCACGTTTCTGGATGGCGTATGAAGACAAAAAGACCGAAGACCAGATAAACATGTATCTGAGTCATTTGCAGGAGTTCTCGGACGATTTCGCCAACCAATCGCGCGAGTTCTCGGACACGGAATTGAATTACAGGCTGATGCGGACTCGCATTTGGGACCGTGGCGAGGACGACAAAGAGGGCATGCAGCACTATTTTGAAACACACAAGAAGAACTATGGCGACGCCACGACGACGCACGGCATCAGAGGGAGGGTGAAAGCGGACTATGAAGACAGCCTTGAGCAGGCGATGATGACGGAACTGAGAAGCAAACATCACGTGGTGATGAACGAGAAAGCGGTTGCCGAACTGAAATAAAAAACCACAGCAAGAAAGGAAAAACATGGGAAAAGCAGTCAAAATATTGTTGGGCGTGGCGTTGCTCGCCCTGATGTCAGGCACGGCGGCAGCAAAGAAAAAAGACAGGAAAGCAAGTGTTGAGGCACGAGCAGCGGACAGTATCGCCGTCGCCCAAGACACCGTGAAAACCAAGGAAATTCATACAGAACCAAACGTCACAGGAACGACGATAGACGAGGTGCTGTGGGTGGTGGGAGACGAAGCCATATTACGGTCGGACGTTGAGAACATGATTCAGCAAGCCAAGGCGGAACGCGTGACAATAGAAGGCGACCCCTACTGTACCATTCCGGAACAGCTGGCCGTGAGAAAGTTGTTCATGCACCAAGGCGGCTTGGACTCGGTGAACGTGAACGAGAGCATGGTCAACGCTCAGGTGGAAGCAAGAATCAACGAATTGGTAGGTCAGATAGGGTCGGAAGAAAAAATGGCAGAATACTTTGGTCGTCCCATCATAAAAATAAGGGAGAACCTGCGTGAGCAAGCACGTGAACAGTCGATTGTTCAACAAGTGCAAAGGAGCATCACGTCGGACGACAAGGCAAGTCCGTCAGAAGTGCGCAAATACTGGTCAGAAGCGGATGAGAACAAGTTCCCGATGGTTCCGACGAAGGTGGAAGTGCAGATTATCACGCTGTCACCCCGTCCTGACACGAAGCAGATAGCGGACATCAAGTCACGCCTGAGAGAATATAAGCAACGTGTGGATTCGGGCGGCGAATCGTTCGCCATGCTCGCGACACTCTATTCGGACGACCAAGCGTCAGCCGTGAACGGCGGAGAGTTGGGCCTAATGGGTAAAGGACAGTTGGTGAAACCCTTCGCAGAAGAATTGTTCTCCATGTCAACACCAGGCAAGGTGTCGCGCGTGGTGGAGACGGAGTTTGGCTACCACATCATACAACTGATAGAACGTCGGGGTGACAAAGCCAACTGCCGCCACATATTGCTTCAAGTGAAGCCATCGATAGAACAACAACAAATGATGTTCGGAAAATTGGATTCGATAGCCAACGAGATTCGCAACGGCAATATGACCTTTGAAGAAGCCGTGAAGCAATGGTCAACGGACAAGGACAGCAAGATGTCGGACGGCGTAATGGAGAATCCACGCGACATGACAACCCGATTTGAGTATCAACACCTGCCATCGGAAGTGGCACGTCAGGTATATTCAATGGAAGTAGGAGCCATTTCACGCCCATTCAGTTATGTCAACGCGAACGGTCAACAGGTGTGCGCCATCGTTAAGTTGAAGCACAGGTATGCCGAGCACCGCGCCAACCTGAACGATGACTATCCACAACTGAAACAGATAGTGGTGGCGGAGAAACAAGAGAAAGCCCTGCAAGAATGGATCAAGCAGAAGATTGGCGAAACATACGTCTTGATTTCGCCGTCGCTACAAGGGTGCGACTTCCACTATGACGCTTGGAAAGAGAAAATTAGGAAATAGGACACAACAAGAGTCGAATACTGAACGGCGAAGGATGAAAGACAGAAGACAACGACACAGAGGCAAACGAATGGTCGCCACCGCGCTGTCACTGCTGATGGCAACGATGGCACAGAGCGCGGATTTGGTGACACTGGAACACGCCAACACACTGGAGTTCAAGAAAGAGATACTGCCAGACGCACAAGTGCTGCGGGGAGACGTGACCTTCAAGCATGAAGGAGCCACGATGAGATGCGATTCGGCCCACTTCTACAGCAAGAGCAACTCGTTTGACGCCTTCGGCAACGTAAGGATGAAGCAAGGAGACACGCTGTTCGTGTATGGTGACGTGCTGCACTATGACGGCGGGACAAAATACGCCCGTCTGAGGGGTAACTGCAAACTGATAAATCGTGACGCATCGTTGGTGACAGACTCATTGGACTATAACCGAACGACACAGACAGGCTTTTACTTCACCGGCGGTCAGTTGAGCGACCAAACGAACACGATGACATCTGTTTACGGTCAATACTGCACAACGACAAAAATGGCGGACTTCAGAGGCGACGTGCGCGTGTTGTCACCCGACGCAGCCCTTGCCGCCCCTACCATTGGCTATTCGACGCAAAAGAAAACAGTGTATTTCACCTCGCCAACGGTGATTGAATACAAAGGAGAAACATCAGGATATACGGAGCAAGGTTATTATGACACGGAACGGGAACGCCTGTTCGCCTCAAGGAAGTCAAAAATAGACAGGGTGGATAAGTCGCATCTGGAAGCCGACACACTCATCTATGACGAGAGAAAAGGAGAAGCGTGGTGTCACGGGAACGCAAATGTTGACGTTCCTAAACATCACGTATCGATAAAGGCAGACTACATCTACTTGTATCAGAATCCTGACAGCACCGCCATAGCCCAAAGCCAAAAGCCCGGTGACACGACGGACGTGTCAAAGGCAAAGGCGGAGTACAAGAACGTTTGCTCCCGATTCGCATTAGCGACAAAGAGAGCTGTCGCAATGGAATATTCATCAAGAGACACTTTGTATCTGTCGGCTGACACGCTGTTGGCATACGAACAAATGAGCGACACGACGATAAAACAAGCCTACGGAATGCACAACACGCGCTTCTATCGCAGGGACGCACAAGGCACGTGCGACACGCTTCAATTCTACGCACCGGACACAACCATCACGATGAAGCACAAACCCGTATTGTTTTCGGACACGACACAGTTGAGAGGAGAAGTGATCGAGGCGAAGTTGGACACAGGATTCAGACCTTACAGAGTAGATGTGAAAGTATGGGCATCGGGCGTGATGCGAGACGATTCGACTCACTATAACGAAGTGGAAGGCAAGAGTTTGGTCGCCCACTTGGAGAACGGGAAGTTGCGTCACGTAGTGGTGGAAGGGAACGCAGAAGCCATCTATACCGCCCGAGACGAGGATAAGGAACTGATAGGCGTGAACCGTTCGGAAACTTCAAAAATAGACATCTATCTGAAAGAGAATGAACTGGAGAAGATAGTGATGACACCAGCATCGTCAGGCGTGTTGTATCCAGAAACGATGATGCCCGAAGACAAACGCCACCTGAACAGGTTCGTGTGGTTAGAAGAATTGCGCCCCAAAAACGGTGAAGACCTATGGAGACGCAATCAGGACTACCTGCCCAAAGAAACTCGAACAAGCCGCCACAAATCGAAGTAAGGACGAGCCAAAAAAGGGAAACGGGAACGGTGAGAAATAGAAGTTAAAATAAGTTTCATAACTGATTATCAATCAAACAGTAAAAAAACCACATTGATGAAAAAAATGTGGTTTTTTTGCGCATTATTGTGGGGGAAGTTTTTAACTTTGCGGATGAAAGTGGGGAAAAGTGGAGGAAAAGACCGCAGATAAGTAAAATATTCTCTTACAGCATGATATCGTTTATAGGAAAAATAGAGTGCAAGTTGGACTCGAAGGGAAGAGTGTTCATTCCCGCCCCCTTTCGGAAAATTTTGCAACAACGAGGCGTTGAGGGATTGGTCATGAAGAAAGACACGGATAATCCGTATCTGACAATTTATCCTATGGACGTATGGGAAGCGAAACTGAGCGACCTGAAGTCACGACTGAACGAATGGGAAGCGGAAGAGAGAATGGCACTGATACAATACGTCGCAGACGCGATGCCCTTAGAGATGGATAGCCAAGGGAGGGTATTGTTACAGAAAAAATGGACAGACCTGATTGGTGTCAAAGAGGAATTGCTATTTGTGGGAGGCATTGACAGCATTACGATATGGAGCAAAGAGCGATTTGAGGAAAGGATGTTGAACACTGACACCTTCAGGAAAATCATAAGCGCCAAGAGTTAAGAGTAAAACCGAGGATAGGCAGGAACGCAAAAAAAATGGAAGAAGCGTATCACATACCAGCATTGTTGACGGAGACGGTGGACGGATTGGACATTCGTCAGGGGGGGAGGTATGTGGACTGCACCTTTGGCGGCGGCGGCCACTCGAACGAGATATTGCGCAGACTGGACGGAACGGGAATGCTGTTCGGGTTGGACCAAGACGAGGACGCCATTCGCAACTACGAGAAGACACAGGGAGAGAAAGCGGGGTTGACCTTGATAGAAGGTAACTTTCGGTATTTGAAGAACTTCATGCGTTATGAAAACGCCTTGCCAATAGACGGAATCGTGGCAGATTTGGGCGTGTCGTTTCACGACTTCGACACGATGGAGCGCGGATTCAGTTTCAGGGGAGAAGGCAACGAACGGTTGGACATGAGGATGAACCAACGTTCGTCACTGACAGCGGCAGACATCGTGAACGAACGAGATGAGGAAGAACTGTCGAACTTGTTTTACCTATACGGAGAGTTGAAAGAGTCGAGACAGTTGGCAAGGCGCATCGTGAAATGGAGGAACACGAATCGGATAGAGACGGTGGGCGACTTCATAGCGGCAACGGGCATAGACAAGGCGGACAAGAAAAGAATGAGCCGCGTGTTTCAGGCGTTGAGGATAGAAGTGAACGACGAAATGGGCGCACTGAAGGACCTGCTGGAACAGTCGGTGGAATGCCTCAGGGAAGGCGGGAGGCTCGTTATCCTGACGTATCATTCGCTTGAAGACCGAATGGTGAAAAACTTCATGAAGAGCGGCAACGTGGAGGGGAAAGTGGAGAAAGACATGTTTGGCAACGTGATAAGTCCGATGAACATGTTGACAAAGAAGCCGATAGAAGCAAGCGAGGAAGAAGTGGCAAGAAACCCACGGAGCAGGAGCGCAAAATTGAGAATCGCAGAGTTAAGGAGCAAAAGATGAAGTGGAAGATATTACATATGGCCGGTCACTTGATGAAAGGCGTGTTCAGCGGCCGATGGGCGGCTCACGAAATCACGCGCCGGCAATACGCATGGTTATTTCCGCTGGTGATTGTGAGCATCATCTACATCTTCTTCGGATTTATCTATTTGCAAAACGAGCGGAGGCAACGCGAATTGACCAAGGAGATTGAAGATTTGAACTACGAATACATTGCCGTGAAGACGAAACTGACGCAGATGAAACGCGGGAGCGTCGTGGAGGACAGCGTGAAGAGCGACATGATGGAATTGGAGCGTCCGAAAACGGCATCGTATATCATAAAGAATTAAGAGTTATAGGAGAAATAGGAAAACATAGGGAATTATAGGAAGGCATAGGAAAATATAGAAAGAAGAATTAAGTCAGGGAAGTTTGCAGACGAGGGAACAACATAAGATTATCACAGGATGGGCAACGAGGATATATTTTGTCTTCGTTCTGTTGTTCCTAATCATCTTGTGTCGCGTCTGGAACATTCAACATTCGGAACGAGACCGATGGATCGCCTTGGGAGACTCCATCAGGAAAGAGAATGTGGAATCGCCCCACTTGGCAAAACGCGGCAATATATTGAGCGACGACGGACAGTTGATGGTGGCGACGGTAAAGGAATATGACGCGGCGATAGACTTCCGAACGGAAGGATTGAGAGCGAACAATGGCGAGCGGTTCAAGAAAAACGTGGACAGTCTGGCTCTGTGTTTGCACGCCTTGCGAGGCGAAAGGAGCATCGAGCAATACAGAGATTTGTTATGGAGGGGATATAATAGCAAGACTCGGTATTGCAAATTGTTCCAGAAGCCAATCAGCCACTCGGAATATAAGCAGATGAAGACCTTTCCGCTGATTAGAGAAGGCAAGTACAAAAGCGGCTTCACGGCAGACATAGAAACGAACTGCAAGATAAAACGAAGCATGCCGTTCGGAAGTCTGGCGGCAGTGACGTTGGGTTCGTACTCGTCAGAGACGAATCGTCCGACACGCGGTATAGAATACGCCTTTGACAAATACCTGAAAGGCACCGACGGAATAGACCGAAGAAAACGCGCCGCCGGAGCGTGGATCAAGAAACCTGTGGTGGAAGCCATAGACGGGTGCGACATCACGACAACGCTGAACGTGGTGATGCAAGACATTTGTGAACAAGCACTGCGACACAGGGCTGAACAAATAGACGCGGAGTGCGGCGTGGTGATACTGATGGAGGTGGCGACGGGAGAGATAAAAGCGTTGGTGAATCTGAACAGGAGTGACTCCAGTTACAAAGAGAACGAGTCAATAGCCTTGACCAGCCATATGGAACCCGGTTCGACATTTAAGGTGCCAGCATTGATGGCAGCATTGGAGGACGGGACAGTGAAACTGACAGACACGGTGGATTGCGGAAACGGCATTTGGGACTTGAATAGCAGCATAAGAATCTCGGACTCGAACACGGGAGAGAAGGCGAACCACAAAATTCCTGTCGGTCAAGCCATCGTGAGGTCATCGAACGTGGCGATGGGAAAAATCATTTATGAGAACTACGGCACGAAAGAACGCGCAAACCACTATGTGGAAATACTGAAGAAAATGGGCGTTGGCAAGCCGATAGATTTGGGGTTCAAGGGATGTGCGAACGCCAGAATAGAGGGTCCGAAGGAACGCGGGAAAGAATGGATATATACGGACATCGCGAGCATGGCGTACGGGTACAGCGTGGATATGCCCCTGCTGTACACCTTGACGTTCTATAACGCCATAGCGAACGGAGGGAAGATGATGCAGCCGTATATCGTGAAGAGGGCGAGCCGTGACGGAATAACGGTGAAGGAATGGGGACCGAAGGTGATGGTGGAGAGCATTTGCAAGCCATCGACACTGAACGCCATCAAGCCGCTGATGTTAGGCGTGGTAGAGGACGAGCACGGAACGGGGAAGGCGGCATACTCGGAGTACACCAGGATAGCGGGGAAGACGGGCACGGCACGTTACAACTACCGAGCCGGTCAAGGAGGATACAAACATCAAGTGTCGTTCTGCGGTTTCTTCCCTTACGAGAACCCGAAATACAGTTGCATCATTTACTTCAGGAATCCAGGCGTAGGCGGAGCAGGTGGCGGATGGATGTGCGGCCCGGTGATGAAACAGATAGCGGAGCGAGTGATGGCAAGCGTGGAATACATTCCGGTAGAGAAGTTCGTGGCGGACAGCGCGCGAAGCATGGAACCAACGCCAGCGAAGATGATGAGCGCAGACGCGGCAATGTTGAAGAGGTGCTTCGGAGCGGATTCGACACAAATAAGGGTCATCACGCCTCAAATAAGCGGCAATGAGTTTCCAAACCTGGTCGGGATGGGACTTAAGGATGCTATTTTCATCGCAGAACGGAGGGGGAAAACGGTGGTGACACACGGTAAAAACGGAAAGGTGAAGAGAATGGAGATGGTCGGGAACAAATGTCATCTGTATCGATAAATCAAAAAAAAATGAATATGAAACTGAGCAAACTGCTTGAAAGAGTAAAGATTGTTGAAACATTCGGAGAAAAGGAAGTAGATGTGAAGGGTTTGGCCTTCGACAGCAGGAAGGTGGTGGAAGGCGGAGCCTTCGTTGCCGTGAAAGGTACGGAGAGCGACGGTCACGACTATATAGACATGGCGATAGAGAAAGGCGTGAAGGTGGTGGTGTATTCAGAGCCAGAGACCAAGACGGAGAAAGAGAACGTGAGTTACGTTCGCGTGGAGGACAGCGCGGAGGCGTTGGGCGAGATGGCAAGCGCATGGTATGGTTATCCATCAGAGAAATTGACCTTGGTGGGCGTGACGGGAACGAATGGCAAGACGACGACCGCGACACTGCTGTGGCAGATGGCACAGGCCGCGGGAAAGAAAGCGGGATTGCTCTCGACCGTGGTGAACTACGTTGACAAAGAGGCGGTGGCGAGCACACATACGACCCCGGACCCGATAGCCCTGAACGAATTGTTGAGCCGAATGGTGGACGCGGGTTGCAGTCACGCCTTCATGGAGGTCAGCAGCCACTCGGTGGTGCAGAGAAGAATAGCGGGTTTGGACTTTGACGGCGGACTGTTCACGAACTTGACGCGAGATCATCTGGATTATCATAAGACATTTGAAAACTATTTGCAGGCAAAAAAGGCTTTTTTTGACAGTTTGAAGCCAGAAGCCTTTGCCATCACGAACGTTGACGACCCGAACGGGCTGGTGATGTTGCAGAACTGCGAAGCGAGGAAATTGACCTACTCCACTCGTCGTCAAGCGGACTTCAAGGGGAAAATAGTGGAGGAAGGATTTGACGGCATGCAAATAGAGATGAACGGGACGGACTTGTCGGTCGGATTTATAGGACGGTTTAACGTTTACAATCTTCTGTTGGTCTTTGGCGCAGCGGTAGCGTTAGGCATGGAGAAGCAAGAGGCGTTGCGGCTGTTGAGCACCTTACATCCCGTAAACGGCAGGTTCGAAACAATCAGAAACGACAAAACAGGTTGGACCGCCATTGTTGACTACGCTCACACCCCGGACGCATTGGACAACGTGATTGGTACCATCAACGAGATTCGCAACTCAAGACCTGACAGGGGCGAACTGATAACCGTTGTCGGGTGCGGTGGCAACAGGGATAAAGGCAAACGTCCGTTGATGGCACAAAGTGCCGTGAAGGGTTCGGAGAGGGTCATCATCACAAGCGACAATCCGAGGAAAGAAGATCCGAAAGCCATCATTGAAGACATGCTGGCAGGACTAACGGACGAGGAAAAACGAAAGACCTTAGTAATAGAAGACCGACGAGAAGCCATCAAGACGGCATGCGCACTCGCAAAAGCAAATGACGTGATTCTGGTGGCAGGCAAGGGGCATGAGGACTATCAGATAGTCGGTGAGGAGAAACTACATTTTGACGATCACGAAGAAATAGCAAATGCTATTGCTTACTACTAACATAGTATCAGATAACTACGAACATACTAACAAATAACCACGAACACACTAAGAAAAAGACATGCTTTACTTCTTATTTGACCTTTTGGACCAACTGAACGTACCAGGCTCCGGTATTTGGCAATACATCTCATTCAGAGCCGGGATGGCGTTCGTCTTTTCGATGTTTATCGCTACCTATTTTGGAATGCGAATCATCAGAATCTTGCAGAAGAAACAGATTGGCGAAACTATTCGCAATTTGGGTCTGGAAGGTCAAATGAGCAAGAAAGGAACACCCACGATGGGAGGAGTAATCATTATTCTCTCCATACTGGTTCCTACCCTGTTGCTTGCCGACCTGAGCAACACGTATATCCTCTTGATGATCATCACGACCCTATGGATGGGAGCCATAGGCTTCACGGACGACTACATCAAGGTGTTCCGTCACAACAAGGAAGGCATGCACGGCAAAACTAAAATTGTCGGTCAGGTCGGTTTGGGTTTGATTGTGGGCATCGTCTTGTTCATGTCGCCACAAGCCAAGGTGATAGAAAACGTTGAAAGTCGTGTGATTGAATCGACAGGTGAAGTGGAAGTAACCTACGAAAAACAAGCGAACAAAAGCACCGTGACAACAATACCATTCCTAAAGAATCACAACTTTGACTATGCAGACCCATTCTCCTTCTTAGGGAAATATAAACAAGCGGCAGGATGGATATTCTTTATTCTCGTGACCATTTTCGTGGTAACCGCAGTAAGCAACGGAGCCAACTTGACCGACGGCTTGGATGGTTTAGCAACGGGGAGCAGCGCGATTCAAGGAGCGACGTTGGGTGTGCTTGCCTACTTGAGCGGTAACATTCAATACGCTTCGTATCTGAACATCATGTATCTGCCTGGAACTGGCGAGTTGGTTATTTTTGCGGCAGCATTTATCGGAGCCTTGGTCGGTTTTCTGTGGTACAACAGTTTTCCTGCCCAAGTGTTTATGGGAGACACGGGTTCACTGACCTTAGGAGGCATCATCGCCGTGTTTGCCATCATTATCAGGAAAGAATTGCTTATTCCCATCTTGTGCGGTATTTTCCTGATGGAAAGTTTGTCTGTAATCTTGCAAGTGACGTATTTCAAATACACAAAGAAAAAATTTGGCGAAGGACGGCGCGTGTTTAAGATGACACCACTGCATCACCACTTCCAAGAGCCAGCAGGAGCAGTAAAGGCATTACTGAACAAGCCAACACAAGCTTGGCCAGAGAGTAAGATCGTAATACGTTTTTGGGTAATCGGGATGATTTTGGCAGCCTTGACAATCATTACGCTAAAAATTCGATAAACACTTAAGGATTAAGTTATTGTTCAACATGAATCAGAAAGGTTTAATAGCAATCTTGGGAGCCGGAGAAAGCGGTGTCGGAGCCGCCGTACTGGCCCAGAAGGAAGGTTTTGACGTATGGGTCAGCGACAGCGGGACAATAAAACCAAACTATAAAAAGGAACTTGAGAAAAGAGGCATTGCATACGAAGAGGGTTCGCACGACGAAGAGAAAATTTTAAGTTCCGTTGAAATCATTAAATCACCTGGCATTCCTAATGATTCACCTTTGATCACGAAGGCGACGCAAAAGGGAATCAGCGTGATTAGCGAAATTGAATTTGCCGGCAGATACAGCAACGCAAAAATGATTTGCATCACAGGCAGCAACGGAAAGACCACAACAACGTTGTTGACGTATCACATTCTGAAGCAAGCCGGTTATGATGTCGGTTTGGCAGGGAACGTCGGGAAAAGTCTGGCATTACAGGTGGCAGAAAAAGACAGGACAATGTACGTGATTGAACTAAGCAGTTTTCAGTTGGACAACATGTATGACTTCAAAGCAGACATTGCCATCTTGCTGAACATCACGCCTGATCATTTGGACAGATATGACCATTGCTATCAAAACTACATAAACGCAAAGTTCAGAATCACACAGAATCAAACCGAGAAAGACGCCTTTATATATTGGGCGGACGACCCAATCATCAAACAGGAGTTAGCGAAAAGAGGTGATGAGATTCGTGCGACTCGTTATCCATTCTCGTTGGAGAAAAAGGATGGAGCGCAAGCGTTTGTCGATCATTTGCAATTGGTAATTAAGACACACAAGGACACATTTCAAATGCCTGTTGAGGAGTTATCACTGATTGGAGATCACAACCGATTCAACAGCATGGCAGCAGGATTGAGCGCACGACTGACAGACGTGAGCGAGGAGCGGTTAAGGAAATCGCTGGCGGACTTTGGCGGTGTGGAACATAGAATAGAATATGTAGCAACCGTAGGCGGTGTCAGATATGTGAACGATTCGAAAGCCACAAACGTGAATTCGTGCTGGTACGCATTGCAGAGCATGACGACACCCGTGGTGCTCATATTGGGTGGAAAAGACAAGGGAAATGACTATCGCGAAATAGAGGAGCTGGTGAAGGAGAAGGTGAAAGGGATGGTCTTTTTAGGTGTAGATAACGAGAAGTTGCACAACTTTTTCGACGGGAAGGTGGCAAGAACAGAGGACGCACGAAGCATGGAGGAGTGCGTGAGAAAGTGCGCGGCAATGGCAGAAGACGGGGACACGGTGTTGCTGTCACCATGTTGCGCAAGTTTTGACTTGTTCAAGAGTTACGAGGACAGAGGGAATCAGTTCAAGGAACGAGTGAAGGCGTTGTAAGTTAAGAATTAAGATTAAGAACAAAACAAACAGCGTATGGAGAGGAAGGAGGTTTCTTTTTTCAATCGAATGTTTCGCGGCAGCAAGGCTCTGTGGTGGGTGGTTCTATTCATCGGACTGTTCAGCGCAGTGGAGTTGTACAGCGCAAGCAGTCAGTTGGTGATTGAGAAGGATGACGTGAACGCGGAGATCAGCGGTCACTTCTATACGCTGGTGATTGGAGCGGTGATGGCGGTGGTGATGAGTCATGCGGCGCGGACGAGAAGGAGGGTGGCGATGTTGACGTGGACGTTAGGCGCGGTGGGCATGGTGTGCGTGCTGATTTTGCTGTTGCCAGAGGGGTTGTCACCACACGTGAGAGTGGCGGGCATTCCAATAATAGAGACGGGCACGGAGAACGGTGCGAGCCGATGGATTGTATTGATGGGGATTCGATTTCAGCCTTCGGAACTGTTGAAGTTGGGGGTGGTTTCAAGTGTGGCATGGGTGCTGACGGCACCGGGGAGGTTTGTCCCAGGAATGAAGTGGCTGTGCCGCATGGCGAACCGGGACATGAGCGACGAGGAATGGGTGGACAAGGTGAGGTTCGTGATGGGAACGGCAATAAGCGCGGTGGCGTTCATGGTGGTGTTTTCGGAGAACTTGTCAACGGCGTTGCTGATAGGTGGTGTAGGTGTAGCGTTGACATGGGTGTCCGGGACTTGGGGACGAGGCAGAACGGTGAGCATGGTGGCATTAGTGGCGATGGCGACGATAGCGGTAGCGACGCTTCACATGGTAAGCGACGAGGGGTTGAGAAGAATGGGGGCACCGGAGAGAGCGCACACGTGGAAGCACCGATTGGAGGAGAAGTTGAGGGAGGACGAGACAACGAGGTTCGAGTATAACGACGTGAGACGCCAAACGGTTCACTCGCAAATAGCGATAGCGAGAGGAAGCGGATGGATAGGAAGGTTGCCGGGAAACAGCGTGGAGAGGGATTTCTTGCCACAGATATACGCTGACTTCGTTTTCGCAATCATCGTGGAGGAGTTGGGGTTCGTGATAGGGGCGGTGTTACTGATGAGTTTGTATCTGGCGTTGATGTGGAGGTGTTGCGCCATAGCGAGGATGACGAGGGATAATTATTTGACGATGGTACTGATAGGGTTCGGGGTGCTGATAGTAACTCAAGCGGTGATGTCGATGGGCGTGGCAGCAAACGTGGGTCCAGTGACAGGTCAGCCGTTGCCACTGATTTCAAGAGGAAAGACGTCAATTTTGATTACCTTCATGATGATTGGTATCATTCAGGGCATAGCGGAGATGACAATCAGAAGAATCGAGAACAAAAAAAATAACGGTCATGAAGAAGCTGAGAATAATGGTTAGCGGCGGTGGGACAGGAGGTCACATCTTTCCCGCAGTGTCAATCGCAAACGCATTGAAAGCGAAATTGCCAGATTGTGATATACTGTTTGTCGGAGCGGAAGGAAGAATGGAAATGGAACGAGTTCCTGCCGCTGGTTACAAAATTGTGGGACTTCCGATTAGCGGGTTTAACAGACAAAACCCGTTGAAGAACGTGGGAGTGGTGATGAGATTGGCAAAAAGCCTATGGAAGGCACGAAAAATAGTAAAGGACTTCGCACCTGACGTGGCAGTAGGAGTCGGTGGATACGCGAGCGGAGCGGCACTGTGGGCTGCAGCGAGCGCAGGGGTTCCATGTCTGATACAGGAACAAAATTCGTATGCAGGCGTGACAAATAAACTCTTGGCAAAGAAAGCGAAGAGAATATGCGTGGCGTATGAGGGTATGGAACGCTTTTTTCCAAAGGAGAAAATCGTATTGACAGGTAACCCCGTGAGACAAAACTTGACAGAGGAGGTGGACAAGAAAGCGGCATATGAGAGTTTCGGTTTTGACGAAAAGAAGAAGACGCTGTTGGTCATAGGTGGCAGTTTAGGAGCAAGAACTATCAACGAAAGCATGATAGCGGGCTTAGCGAAGTTGCAGAAGGAGGAGGACGTTCAGGTATTGTGGCAAACCGGCAAAATATATTTTGAAAACGTGAAGGCAAAAGCAAGGGAGCATGAAGGTGAGAGGTTGAAGATTACGGACTTTGTCAGCAGAATGGATTACGCATACAGTATCGCGGATTTGGTGATTTCAAGGGCAGGAGCAAGCAGCATTTCTGAATTATGTCTTTTGGGCAAGCCATCCGTCTTGGTGCCATCACCAAACGTGGCAGAAGATCATCAAAGGAAAAACGCGGAAGCATTGGCAAAACGCGGAGCAGCCGTAATGGTAATGGATTGCGAAGCGAAGGAGAAAATGATAGATGCGGCATTGTCAATACTTAGAGACAAGGAGCAGTTGGAAGAGTTGGGGAGAAACGCAAAAAAAATGGCACAAGAGGATAGCGCAGCGAGGATTGCGGAGGAGGTTATCGCCCTAACAAGGAACAAGGAATAAAGACAAGGTGGAATTATGGCAAAAATGAAGACAAAATACAAGACCTACTACTTTTTAGGGGTTGGAGGCATAGGCATGAGCGCTTTGGCACGTTACTTCAAAAAGAAGGGCGCAAAAGTGGCAGGTTACGACAGGAACAGGAGCGAGTTGTGCGCCCAATTAGAGGCAGAAGGCATAGAGATTCACTACGAAGACAACACGGAAAAGATTCCGACGTATGCGCACGACGTTAAAAACACGTTGGTGGTGTACACGCCAGCCATACCAAAAGAACACGGCGAAAGGAAATGGTTGGAAGAGAAAGGGTACAAGATGATGAAGCGCGCGGAAGTGTTGGGCCTCATCACACGCAACCAAAAAGGGCTGTGCGTGGCAGGAACACACGGAAAGACGACCACGACAAACATGATAGCAAACATCATGAGCCGAACGAGAAAAGGTTGTAGCGCATTTTTGGGCGGGATAAGCAATAACTTCGGGACCAACCTGCTGATAAGCGACAAATCAGACAAGGTCGTAATAGAGGCTGACGAATTTGATCGTTCGTTCTTGAATCTGCGACCATGGATAGCGGTCATTACAAGCGCGGACGCAGATCACTTGGACATCTATGGTACGGAGGAAGAGTATAGAAACGCATTCAGTGAATTCAGCAGTCTGGTGCAAACATACGGAGCACTCATCGTCAAACGAGGCGTGAAAGTAAAAATCAAGCAGAAGAAGGGCGTCAGGGTTTATAGTTACGGAGGGGCCGTAGGATTGGTAAAGAACAAGCCGGACTTCTACGCGGAATATGTCAGGAAGACAAAGCAAGGAGAAATAGTGTTTAACTTCGTTTCGCCTCGAGGCGTGATACGTCGAGTGCCATTAGGAGTCCCGGTGTTGATAAACGTGGAAGACGCCGTTGCCGCATGTGCCGTAGCACAACTATGCGGAGCGCGTGACGAAGAAATCCGCTTAGGAATCGGCACGTTCAGGGGTACGCATAGACGTTTTGAACGACATGGAGACTTCTTGATTGACGACTACGCCCACCATCCTGAAGAGATTGCCGCAACGTTGGATAGCGTACGCTATTTGTATCCAAAAAAGAAGATTTGTTGCGTTTTTCAGCCTCATCTGTACAGCAGAACGAGAGACTTGGCTGACGGATTCGGAAAGGCACTGAGCAAAGCGGACGACGTTTTGTTGCTGCCGATTTATCCCGCACGGGAAGAACCTATAGAAGGCGTTAGTTCAGAAATGTTGCTCGGGAAAATAGAACACGACAAGAAGGTTGTGATAGAAAAAAACAATCTGATAAAAGAGTTGGACAATCATGACTTTGATATCTTGTTAACTTTAGGCGCAGGAGACATAGACTTGATGATTCCTGAACTAAAAACATATTTAGAAGAAAGGAACAAGAAGAAGTAAAGAGATGGCACGACGATTAAAATGGCGAAACATTATCTTGTTGCTGTTGTTGTTGACAACGGTGGTCATTGCCATTGTCTTGTCGGTCACAACTTGGGGAGAAAGCGAAGAACGTACCGTCCAAAACATTGCTGTAATTGTCGCTGACAAGGAGGAAAGGATGTTTGTTAATCCAGAAGTGATTGAGAAACAATTGAGAAACCCCAAGACGGGAATAGTCGGGAAAAAACTAAAAGACATCAATACCAAGGCGATTGAAAAGAACATTGGGAAGGACCCCGTGATCAGGAAAGTGGAATGCTATAAAACCGCCGCAGGAAACATAGCCGTAAAAGTGTGGCAACGCAAGCCCCTGCTGCGCGTGATGGAGGAAGATGGTAAGTCGTATTACATGGACAATGAAGGTCAAGTATTTCCCACCTCCACACGTCATAGCGCACACGTCGTTGTCGTGACCGGGGAAACGAATAAAAGAATAACGGGAAAAGAAATTTTGCCTCTTGTAAAACTGATAGAAAAAGACGATTTTTGGAAATCAAATATTCAGGAGATTCATAGGACAAAATCCGGAAATCTGGTTTTAACCCCCGCAGTAGGCGATCACGTGATTTTGCTGGGTAAAGCAGAAAAATTAGACACTAAATTAAGACGACTTAAAACCTTCTATAAAAACGGTTTGTGTAAAATTGGTTGGGGTGACTATGAGAGTATAAGCGCAGAATTTGACAACCAAATCGTATGTGAGAAGAAAAGAGAATAAAACAAAAAACATTTTTACTTGGGAGACAGAATCAATATGAGCGAAGGAAAAATTTATGTTGCATTGGATCTTGGTAGCAGCAAGACATCAGCAATAATAGCCGAAACGGACAGTTTGGGCAAGATTCATATCATTGGAGTTGAAACAACAGAAAAGGCTGATGGCGTTGAACGCGGTAGCATTCAAAACCCATCATTGGCAGCGGATGACGCGAAAATCGTATTGGACAAAATAAGAAACTACGCTGTCCTTAGCGGAAAGAAGATTACGTCTGTCGTTGTTGGGCTGACGGGTTATTCGTTCCGAACGTTGTCAACACATACCGCCGCATCTCATAATAACGACATGGAGTTGACAAAAGAGATGATGAAAGAACTGGAACAAGACGCCGCCGAGAAATTGCAGTTGGAGGAAAGAGAGCACGTATATGAGATGATTGACCAGGAGTTCGAAATGGACAACGGCATTGTCGATGCAAAGATAGGCAGCAAGTTTCAAGAGATAGACGCTCGCTATATAGCCATCGTGGGACGAGTTGGATTGGACTCGAGAATAGATGAAGTCTGCCAAGAACTATCGCTTGAGAACATACGTTTCTTTGGTCCATCACAGACGGCAATGGCAGCAATAAACGACACGGAAAGGGAATTGGGATGCGCCGTGATTGATTTTGGTGCTCAAACGACATCCGTTGTAGTGATAGAGGGGAACAAGATTCGACATGCCACTGTCATACCCGTGGGCGGACAAACGGTGACACGAGATTTGAAATCATTATTGATTTTGGAGAAATCGGCAGAAAAACTGAAAAAACAATATGGCTACGCATTGGTTGAAAAGGCAAACGAGTCGGAAACCAAACGCGTGATAATACCAGAAGAAGTCAAAAGAAATGTGGACTTAAGAGACGTGTCCAAAATCATTGAGGCACGTGAAGATGAGATTCTTGACATGGTTTGCGGCGAGATTGACAAGTCGGGCTATTGGGGAAAACTAAAAAGTGGTATTGTGATTACAGGAGGAGCCTCAAAAATGAACTCCCTCAAAGAACTAATATCACTAAAAACGGGCATGACCGTTCGCGATGCGGATTGGAAACATTTAGTTTCGACTTCGACAAACGAAATGTTCATCTGCCCAGAAAACGCAATGCTGATTGGGTTGGTGAACAGTGCCATTCTCGCAAACTCGGACGATTGCGTCGCAAGTGACGAAAAGAAAAAAATCGAAGACGTAGCAACAACCCCGACTGAGTCAAAAACCGCCAAGACACCAAAGAAGCCAACAAAGGAAAAGAAGAAAAACTTTGTTGACAACCTTACAAATATGATGGAAGGCTTGTTGTTCGACAACGACAAATTATAAAATCACGAACAAAGAATAACTTAAAAAAGAAAAGATATGGAAGATCCAGGATTGGTAAACTTCGGCACGGGAAACATTCCGACATCAATGATTAAGGTAGTAGGTGTCGGTGGCGGCGGCGGAAACGCCGTCAATCACATGCTTGAAGATGGAATCAAAGGCGTTGACTTTATCATCTGCAACACGGACAAACAAGACCTTGACAAATCGAATGTTAGCAACAAGGTTCTCATTGGATATGAAGCATGCAAAGGACTGGGTTGCGGCGCAAATCCCGAGAAAGGACGTGAAGCGGCGGAAGAGAGCCGTATCGAAATAGAGAACGCCATCTGCACAGAAAACGCCCAAATGGCATTTATCACCGCAGGAATGGGTGGCGGTACCGGAACGGGTGCGGCCCCGGTCGTGGCACGTATCGTTCACGATAAAGGATTGCTGACAATAGGTATTGTAACTATTCCATACCTGTTTGAAGGACACAAAAAGATAGAGAAAGCACTTGCCGGCATAGATGAACTGAGGAGTTGCACGGATGCCATATTGGTCATCAATAATGAGCGCATAAAGGATATTTATCCAGACATGAACTTCTTCAATTCGTGGAAGATGTCAGATATGATTTTGAGCGATGCCGCAAAAGGCATTGCGGAGGTCATTACGAAGACGGGATTGGTAAACATAGACTTTGCCGATGTTGCCGCGACAATGCGCAATAGCGGTATTGCCCTGATTGGAACAGGATTAGGAACAGGGGAGCACCGCATGTATGACGCATTTAAGAACGCCGTAACTTCACCACTCTTGCAAGAAAATGACATAAGAGGAGCCCAACGAATCTTGTTCGTCATCTACTCACGTACGGATGAAAATTCGTTCATGGGCAAAGAAATTGAAGCCATCAGCAAATTTATGGAAGAGAATGAGGGCAAAGAAGCAGACCTCATTTGGGGTGTGTATCCAGATGATTCGCTCGAAGAAGGACAAATAAAGGTAATGGTTATAGCCACGGGATTCAAAAGTGAATCGCTAAAAATCAACTCTAAACAAGTTGAAGATAAAACGGAGAATCCGAATCAAGATCTCTTCAGCAATACGGAATCATCCATAACAGAAGAAACAACCGTACATGAAGAGAAAAAGGCAAATATTGACGAGTATTACGGCAAAACGGAAACCTTTGTCAAAGAACAAGAAGAAAAGAATCAAGAATTGATTGACAACGTGAACGATGAAGATACGCTAAAAGTGATTGAAGAAGAAACTGCCGTTTCAAGACGAAAGAATATAGCACCAAAGCCTTACACGCCTCGTAGTTTATGATAAAACGAAGCAAACAAACCATATTAACAGTAAAGTCGGAAACGAACCTGACAAATTTCATGACAGAGAAATTTTCAGGAATGAGCCGAACTTCCATCAAGAAACTGTTACAAAGCGGTCAAATCTGTATCAACGGGAAACCGACGACTCAATATAACTACGCTTTGCATATTGGTGACACAGTCTTACTGAACACCGGAAAAGTTGAATATACCCTAAAAGACACGCGACTAAAACTACTCTATGAGGACGAGGACCTTATCGTCGTGGATAAGAGTGCGGGGTTATTGAGTGTTTCGGTGACAGCGGACAAAAAAGATACATCCGCATTCCAAATCATAGAACGCTATCTGAAAAGAAAAGACCCGAACGCCAAACTATTTGTCGTGCACCGTTTAGACAAAGCGACCTCAGGTGTCATGATGTTTGTGAAAAATGCGGAAATACAACACCTCATGCGTGACAATTGGAAGGGTTATGTTACGGAGCGAACCTATATTGCCATGACGGAAGGCGTGCCATATCCATTTGAAGATACGATAGAAAGCTATTTGCACGAAAACAGAAGGCAAACAATGTATTCAGAATTGGATGGAGAGGATGGAAACGGGAAGTTATCCGTGACGCACTATTGCGTTGTTCGCAGGACGGGAAAACATGCCCTTGTGAAGTTAAATCTGGAAACAGGAAGGAAGAATCAGATTCGCGTGCACATGCATGATATTGGTTGTCCTATTGTCGGAGACATAAAATATGGCGCACAAGAAGAATCCCCCATAGGACGACTCGGATTGCACGCCACCACTCTTTCTTTCACTCATCCAAGAACAGAAGAAACTTTAACCTTTACGTCTCCCCTACCCCGACAATTCAATTCCTTCATGGAAAAAGAATATCAAGAGGAGAAAACGAAAGCACAAGTCAAGGAAGAAGCGCGACAAAAAAAGGGACTCAATCGGAGAACAACCGATCAACGTAAGAAAAAGGACTAATTCTCATCAAGTTTCAGCACGGCAAGGAACGCTTTCTGTGGGACTTCGACGCTTCCAATTTGCTTCATCCGTTTTTTACCTTCTTTCTGTTTTTCCAATAGTTTGCGTTTACGGCTAATATCACCACCATAACATTTTGCCGTCACGTCCTTACGTACCGCCTTGATGGTTTCACGAGCAATGATTTTTGCTCCTATCGCGGCCTGAACAGCCACGTCAAACTGCTGACGAGGAATAAGGTCCTTGAGTTTCGCACACATGCGTCTTCCCAATGATTCAGCATTGTCTCGATGAATCAAGGAAGAAAGGGCATCCACCTTCTCCCCATTGAGCAAGATGTCAAGTTTGATAAGATTAGAAGGGCGGTAATCAAGAACATGATAATCAAAAGACGCATAACCCCGACTAAGCGATTTCAACTTGTCATAGAAATCAAATACTATTTCACCAAGAGGCATGTCATAGACGAGTTCAATACGGTCACCCGACACATAATTCTGATTGATGAGCACGCCACGCTTGCCAAGACAAAGCGTCATGATGTTACCGATATAATCGGCACGAGTAATAATGCTCGCACGAATAAACGGTTCATCAATGTGATCAATGGTTGTAGGCTCAGGTAATCCAGCAGGATTATGAACTTCGACCAAAACACCTTTGTTGGTGTACACCTTGTACTGCACATTGGGAACGGTCGTGATGACCTCCATGTTAAACTCCCGATCCAAACGCTCTTGCACAATCTCCATGTGCAATAGACCCAAAAAGCCACAACGGAAACCAAATCCCAGTGCGACACTGCTTTCCGGTTCATAGGTTAAGCTTGCATCGTTAAGTTGTAATTTTTCAATAGCAGCACGCAAGTTTTCAAATTCACTTGTCTCAATAGGATAAACACCGGCATATAGCATTGGCTTAACCTCTTCGAATCCTGCTATGGCCTTGTCACAAGGACGTGCAACATGCGTAATGGTATCACCCACTTTAACTTCCGTTGCCGTCTTGATGCCTGAACATATGTAACCCACATTTCCAGCCGAAAGTTCTCCCTGCGGACGCATCTCCAATTCAAGAATGCCTATTTCATCCGCATCATATTGTTTGTCCGTGGCTACGAATTTCACTTTGTCACCGGTACGTATCGTTCCGTTAACCACCTTGAAGTAAGCGATAATGCCTCTGAACGAATTGAACACACTATCAAAAATAAGGCATTGTAACGGAGCGGACGCGTCACCTTTTGGAGCGGGGATTCGGTCAACAATAGCTTCGAGAATCGCATCAACTCCCAATCCAGTTTTTCCACTTGCACGAAGGATATCGTCACGTTTGCACCCCAACAACTCAATGATTTGGTCTTCGACCGTTTCTGGCATTGCGCTGTCAACATCAATTTTGTTGATGACCGGAATGATTTCAAGGTCATGTTCTATCGCCATATAAAGGTTCGAGATGGTCTGAGCCTGAATACCTTGTGTCGCATCAACAACGAGCAAGGCGCCCTCACATGCCGCGATAGAACGGGAAACCTCGTAAGAGAAATCGACATGCCCTGGAGTATCGATAAGATTGAGGGTGTATTCTTCTCCATCATGTAAGTAACGCATCTGTATGGCATGACTCTTAATCGTTATGCCTCGCTCACGCTCAAGATCCATGTCATCAAGCACTTGCGCTTGCATGTCCTTGCCAATTACCGTACTGGTACGCTCAAGAAGACGGTCCGCAAGTGTGGATTTTCCGTGGTCAATATGAGCAATGATACAAAAATTGCGAATTTTGTTAATGTCCGGCATTGTCGTTCTGTGCAAAAATGAGTGACAAAATTAGAAAAAAATCCCTCTCTCAAGATAAAATTCAAGAGAGAGGGATTGAAAAACCATACAATCAAGATCCTGTTAGCCTCCGATACCAAGGAGAGGGAAGATAATGTTCGCTTGCAGAATATAAAACAACGCACCTGCCACATAGCCAATAAGCATGACCAGTGATACCTTCTTGAGATACCAAATGAAGTTCATCTTCTCAATGCCCATTACCACAACGCCAGCAGCACTACCGATGATGAGGATGCTGCCACCAACGCCGGCGCAATAAGCGAGGAAAATCCAGAACTGTCCGTCAATGACCATGTGCGAAAGCATTGGGTCAGCAAGCACATCGGCAGGCGTTGCCAAAGGATACATACCCATGGCAGCCGCCACAAGTGGCACATTGTCAACCACGGAAGACAACACACCAATAATCATGTCAATGACATAGAAGTTGCCAATCTTATCTTCAAGCATCTGGGCGAAGTCTCCGAGGATACCAGCGCACTTGAGCGCACTTACCGCCATGAGAATGCCCAAGAAGAACAATAACGTGGAGAAATCGACACGTGACAACACCTTCGTGATACGTGCTTTCTGGCTCTCTTCCACATGAGACTTGCGGTGATATAGTAACTCGGTATATACCCAAAGACCACCGAGACCCAGCAAGATGCCCATGAAAGGAGGCAGATGTGTCAAGCTCTTGAAGATAGGCACAAAGACAAGCGCACCCACACCCAGGAAAAAGATGATGTTGCGCTCACGCTTGGTAATGATACCTGCCGCCGTGAAATTGTCCGCATCAGAATCACTACGATATTTCTCCACATTGTCCTCCAATTCGCCCTTCAGCGAGAAAGAGAGAACGACGGCAGGGACAATGACAGACACCAAAGACGGCAATATCAATTCAGGAATCAAATGCGACGTTGTCACGTTGCCCTTGATCCACAACATGATGGTCGTCACATCACCAATAGGCGACCATGCACCGCCACTATTTGCCGCAATGATGATGACAGAGGCAAAGATGAGTCGGTCGTCCCGTCGTGCCACAAGTTTGCGCACGAGCATAATCATGACGATAGCAGTCGTCATGTTGTCAAGAATAGCACTGAGGAAGAACGTCAAGATAGCAAGCGTGAAAAGCAATTTTCGCTTATGCTTAGTGGTCACGTGACGCGTAATGATTGTGAAACCTCCATGGACATCAACAAGTTCGACAACCGTCATGGCACCAAGAAGGTAGAAGATGATTTGCGCCGTGTCACCAAGGTTTTCGATAAGTTGGACATTGGTGACATAGTTCACCACCTGTTCATGAATTGACAGATGGGAGAGTTTCTGTCCGGAAAGCCAAGATTGGAACTCTTCGATTCCTGGCAGGTAGGACTGTGCAAATATAATGTAGCACGTCCACAACAGAGAAGCGAGCAGCAAAGCTGTCGCCGCCTTGTTGACTTTGAACGGGTGTTCCATGGCTATGCAGAAATAGCCGAACAGGAACAACGCAATCATAAATACAATCATAGACGATGAATTTTATGGATTCTTGAAATTAACGGTATAGAAATGATTACTTGTAGAATTGCAACATTTGAGCGGAAGAAGCTTTAATCCATGCCGCGTGTTTTGCTACTTCTGCCTCCGCATGATTGATGAACACGTTGGCACTCTTGGTGAAGTCCGGACCCGAGATACGGATAGAACGTGTCGCGTCAAGCACAAGCAGATAACCCATAATGCAAAGACCTGCCATCTCCACGAGCTTGCGAGCACACAGGTCGATATAGGCCTGTCCGTTCACTTCGTCGTTTGCTTTCTCCGCTTCGACATGCGCAACCGCCTCTTGGAAGGCAACAACCATCTTATCAAGACGTTCTTTGAGTGGCAGAAGTGAAGCATCTACTGTTTCGGCTTGGTATTCTTGAATACGGGCGAGATAAGTGCCAGTGGTGACATGACGAATGGCAGCCACAACCTGCAACTGCGAAGTGCCTTCATAGACATTCATGATACGAGCGTCACGATAGAGGCGTTCGCACTTATAGTCACGCATATATCCGCTACCACCATGCACTTGAAGACAATCGTATGCGTTTTGGTTGGCATATTCGCTGGCGAAGAGTTTGCATTCTGGCGTGAATGCGTCTGCCAATTTCTGATACTTCTTCGCTTCCGGACGCTCTTCTTTGGTCAGCAAACCTTTGCGCTGACGGTCTTCGTACAACTTGGCGAAATCAACAAAACGAGCCGTTTCGTAGAGCAACGCTCTCGACGCATCAAGACGCGCCTTGATCAGGGCTATCATTTCTTGCACGGCTGGCATTTGGTCAATTGATTTTCCAAACTGACGACGGTCAGCAGCGTAAGCGACGGCTTCTCTCCAAGCTGACTCACTAAGACCTACGGACTGTGCGCCCACACCCAATCGAGCACCATTCATCAAGCTCATGACATACTTGATGAGACCCAACTTACGCTCGCCTACCAGTTCAGCCTTGGCGTTGGTAAACACAAGCTCGGTCGTCGGTGATCCGTGAATACCAAGTTTGTCTTCGATGCGACGTACCTTGATGGCATTGTCAAAATGATTTTCGCAGATAAAGTAAGAAAGTCCGCGCGCATCAGTTGTGCCTTCTTCGCTACGAGCAAGCACGAGTTTGATTTGAGCGTCACCATTGGTGATGAATCGCTTCACGCCATTGAGCAACCAACAGCCTTGTTCTTCGCTGTATGTCGCTTTGAGTTGCACGCTCTGAAGGTCGCTGCCCGCATCGGGCTCAGTGAGATCCATCGAGCAAGTATAGCCCTGATTAATGAGCGGCAGATACTTCGCTTTCTGCTCCTCGCTTGCAAATTCATAGATGGTTTCAGCACAATCTTGCAATCCCCAAATATTAGCAAAACCCGCATCCGCACGAGACACCATTTCGCCACTCATTACATATGGTGTCATGGCAAAATTCAAACCGCCATATTGGCGAGGCAATGCAATACCATAGACACCCGCTTGCGTAAGCACGTCTTGGTTTTGTTGTGTACCCGAAGCGTAGGCGACACGATTGTTCTCACAATGCGGTCCTTCCTTATCCACTCCTTCCGAATTCTCTTCAATCACCGTTCCCGCAATCTCACCCACGATATCAAGCACACGCTCGTAATTGTCTTTCGCATCAGCGAGGTCTTGAGGAGCAAAGTCGTATTTATCCTTATCGGTGAAGCCCTCTTCCTTCATCTCAATGATGCGATCCATCAAGGGATGGCTGAGTTGGAACTTTAGGCTTTCATTATCGCTGTAGTAATTTGCCATCTTTCTGTTTTTTATTTAGAGTTTTTCTTGAAGTATTTGATGAGTTTCGGAACGACTGATTCAACAGAACCCGTAATCACATAGTCGGCAACGGCATTGATTGGAGCGTCAGGATCCGTATTGACACTAATGACAATGCCACTCTCTTGCATACCAGCAAGATGTTGAATTTGTCCGGAGATACCACAAGCGATATACAACTTAGGACGAACCGTAACACCAGTTTGACCAATTTGTCGGTCATGGTCAACCCATCCAGCATCGACAGCGGCACGAGAAGCACCAACTTCCCCATGAATTTCTTTAGCCAATTGTTCAAGCAACGCAAAATTTTCCTTTCCTCCCACGCCATAACCACCAGCCACGACGATAGGACTTGACTTCAGATTATTTTTGCTCTTTTGCATTTCACGCGAAATGACACTGACAACGAAATCCGCATCCGTCACATATTTGTTCACGTCAACTTGCAAGACATTGCCTTTGCCTGGTTTTTCCGCAACCTCCTTCTTCATGACGCCTTCACGCACGGTTGCCATCTGTGGACGATGATCAGGATTAACAATCGTGGCGACAATATTACCACCAAAAGCAGGACGAATCTGATAAAGCAAATCTTTATATTCCTTCTGCGTTTTGGCGTCCGTGAAGTCACCAATTTCGAGGCTCGTACAATCTGCCGTCAAACCGCTATGCAGACAACTGCTAACACGCGGTCCCAAATCTCGACCCGTTGACGTAGCCCCCATCAGGGCTATTTGCGGTTGTTGTTCCTTGAACAAGCCAACAAGGATTGCAGTATGCGGCAATGACGTATAGTATTTCAGTCGCTTGTCTTGCGCGACATAAAGTGTGTCAACACCATAAGGCATCACTTGTTCCTTGATTGTTTCAAGACCGTCACCGATGGCCACAGCATCAAGATCAACACCGAGTTGGTTCGCCAATTTGCGACCCTTCGTGAGGAGTTCAAGGCTCACATCCGCAACAATGCCTTCCTCTATTTCGAGATAAACGATTATATTGTTCATAAAAGATTCAATTCTTGTTTTGATTATCCTAAAATATTGTCCGCGATCAGTTCTTTCATCAACGTATCAATGTCTTCTTCCGAATCAGTCATTCGCTTACTTTCTTTTGCTTGGAACGAAACTGCCTGAATGCTCTTGACCTTAGTCGGACTTCCCTTAAGACCGAGACTGTTGATATCCGTGTCGATGTCCGAGACTGACCATTCACCTATTTTCAGTGCAGAATCTTTTTGATAGACTTCCGGATAAGCCGATGGCATCGCTGCCAACTCGCTTGGAACAGCGGCACGCTTGAATCGCATTACACGCTTCGCCTCACGAGAACGGCATGGAGCCGCTGACCCATTCACCGTAATAACGACAGGGAATGGACATTCGAGGACTTCTACGCCCTTCTCCACGCGCCTCTTGACAACCACCTTTTTCGCACCCTCGTCCACTTTCACGATTTCCTCAACATAGGTAAGTTGCGGCAACGACAACTTCTCCGCCACTTGAGGTCCCACTTGCGCAGTGTCACCGTCAATGGCTTGACGTCCACAAACAATCATATCGACATCCCCGAATTTCTTAATCGCACAACTAATGGCGTAACTCGTTGCAAGCGTATCGGCACCGGCGAATTCACGACCGGAAAGAATTGCGCCTCCGTCAGCACCACGATACATACTTTCACGAACTATTTCCGCCGCTCTCGCAGGTCCCATGGTAAGCACGTTCACCGTCGTGCCAGGAATGAGGTCTTTCAAACGGAGGGCCTGCTCCAATGCGTTCAGGTCCTCAGGGTTATAGATGGCAGGCAGCGCGGCGCGATTCACCGTTCCGTCTTCCTTCATCGCGTCCTTTCCGACGTTGCGGGTATCTGGCACTTGCTTTGCCAATACGACGATTTTTAATCCCATAAAACTGATTAGAATATTGGTTTATGAATTGTTTTGATTCCTAATACGGATTTATTCACAAATATAAGCAACATTCACGGGCAACGAACAAAAGAATTGTCATTTTTGCGACAAAAAGGGTTATTTGAGCAACGTGAAAATGTCAAGCCACAAAATTTCTTACTTTTGCAAAACAAAATGAATAAACATGGCACTAATCAAATCAATATCAGGCATTCGCGGAACAATTGGCGGAGGCGTAGGCGAAGGTCTTTCACCTGTAGATGTAGTGAAATTCACAGCGGCATACGCCACCTGGAACAAGTCCCGCAACAGAAATTCATCTAACAAAATTGTCGTTGGACGTGACGGTCGCATTTCGGGCGAAATGGTGAGCGGTTTGGTCATATCGACACTTGTCGGCATGGGTTATGACGTAGTGAACATTGGACTTGCCACCACCCCTACTACCGAACTGGCAGTGACCGCTGAAAACGCCGACGGAGGCATTATCCTTACAGCAAGCCATAATCCCAAACAATGGAACGCCTTGAAACTTTTGAATGAAAACGGAGAATTTCTTAATGATACCGAAGGCAAAACCGTGTTGAAAATTGCAGAAAATGAAAGTTTTGACTTTGCTTGCGTTGATAAATTAGGAACCGTTGAAGAAAAGTTTGATTATGCAGATTACCATATTGAGCAAGTCTTAAAACTTCCTCTCGTAGATGTCGATGCAATACGGGATGCACATTTCACGGTTGCCGTTGATTGTATTAATTCGGTAGGAGCCATCACCATACCACAATTGTTAGAAGAATTAGGCGTGGCACATGTAATCGCTCTGAACAGTGACATAACAGGAAATTTCGCTCACACTCCAGAACCTATTCCTGCCAATTTGACAGAAACCGCCGCCATCATAAAGAAAGAGAAATGTGACGTAGGATTCATTGTCGATCCCGACGTGGACAGACTTGCCATTGTCCATGGTGACGGAACCATGTTTGGAGAGGAATATACCTTGGTCGCTATTGCGGATTACATATTGGGGCACACCCCAGGCAACACCTGTTCAAACCTATCATCCAGCCGCGCCTTAAGAGACGTAACAGAAAAACACGGCTGCCAATATAGCGCCGCCGCGGTAGGTGAAGTGAATGTGGTAACGGAAATGAAAGCCAAGCACTGCGTGATTGGCGGTGAAGGCAACGGTGGCGTCATCTATCCAGAACTTCATTATGGTCGTGATGCCCTTGTTGGCGTGGCTTTATTCTTGACCATGATGGCAAAGAGCGGCAAGACAACCAAAGAAATACGTGCAGAACTGCCAGAATATGTCATTTCAAAAAACCGCATTGACTTGACCACGGACATTGACGTTGACGCTATTCTCAACAACGTGAAGGAAGCCTACAGCAAAGACCCCGAGAACAAGATAACCGACATTGACGGCGTAAAGATAGACATGCCTGACGGCTGGGTACATTTGCGCAAGAGCAATACGGAACCTATCATCCGTGTCTATAGCGAGGCGAAAAATGAGGAACGAGCCCAGCAATTAGCGAAAGGCGTAATAGATTTCGTTCGAAAAGTTTCGTAACGCTTTTCTCTTTTTTAATGCAATTGTAAATTAAAGACATTTTTTGAGCGGAGCGGTTGCGTAAGTGATTAAAATGACTATCTTTGCACCGCTTTAATCGAATCGGATATTGTTGGCGCGGTAGCTCAGCTGGTTAGAGCGCAGGATTCATAATCCTGAGGTCGGGGGATCGTGCCCCCCCCGCGCTACAAAAAAGAAGTCGTTCTACGGAACGACTTCTTTTTTTGTGCCCCACCGGAAACGTTGCTTAGTTAGAAAGGTTAAGCACAACATATTCAGAGCAAGTTCCTACCCGAAATTTTGCGCCCCAAATACCGATGCCGCTTGATATATAATAATGCGTGTTTCCTTTTTTATAATTGCCATATCCGCATTCATATATGGCCTTAACAATTAGGTTGATTGGGAACATCTGCCCCTCATGCGTATGACCTGAGAACTGAAAATCAACACCGTTCTGCATGGCCTGCTCAAGGTGAAATGGCTGATGGTCGAGCAAGAAAGTATAGCGTGAGGTATCTATGTCGTGCATCAGCACCCCCAATGGATGTCGATTGGCATTAGAACTGTCATCACGCCCGACTATATTGACCTCGCCTAAAGAAACGACGCTATCTATTAAAAGATGTATGCCCGACTGTTCGTAGAACGATGCGCTGCCATTTTGTCCGGAGATGTACTCATGATTGCCGAGACAGGCATAGACCGGTGCGTTTAACTGCCGCAAAACTTGCGCTGCCTGTTCCTCATAGAGCGGTCGAAGTGACATATCAATCAAATCACCTCCCATAAGTATAAGATCCGCATTTTCTTGGTTGATAAGTTCCACCCATCGCTTCGCCTCATTAACACGGTTTATATAGCCGAGATGCAAATCCGACACCAGCACTACCTTAAGTCGTTCCTTGCCAAGAGGCTTCTCCGTCGTGAGATTCAACTCAACACGTCGCTTCTCATGATAATGGAAATAGCCATAGACAAACACGGCTATCATGAACGCTGAAAAAACAAGCAGTCCACCCCATGAGGCCGTAAAGAACGATGTGCGAAAACAAAACCGAGCGACATCTGCCACGACAAAAAACATCACAACATACAGCAACACAAATAGCCAAGACGCACCGTAAGAATAAATAGCGGAAGACAGCGAAAGCGGCAGCTTGTCAAGCAACGATGTTCCGTTAGCAAAGCGCGCTCCAAGGAACATGGTCATCAAAGAAATGAAGCCACCACAGAGCAGAACCTCAAGAACCACCTTGAGGGCCATTGCCGATGGAGGCACAAGCTGCCAAATACGCATTCCCGCATAGACCATGCCTATTACCGGAATGAGCGTAAACAACAAAAACCAAAGTCGCATAAGAATGATCTACAATCAATTAGGCAAACGGAGAACAATCGTGTAAAGGTAAGGTATGACATAGTTCATGTCAACAGACGACGCCTGTTTTGAGGGGATGATAACTCGAGCATAAGCAAGGTGATGATTCATCACGGTTAACGCCTGATACATTCCTGATGACGTGTAATCATAGGATGACGATATGTATCCGTAATAGGTTCGGATTGGCTTTTTTGTGTAATCAGCGACCAATTCCCCGTCAAGAGTCTCTTTGGTATAGGAGAGAATCACTTCGCATCCGTTAGAGAGAGAAACAGAATCCACCCCCGTACTGTCTAAATGTATATAAACTCCGTTCTCGTTTTTATACCAAACATTTTCTGGCCATACCGTTTCAGTAGGACATTGCGAAACCACTTGGATGCCGTGAGAAGAAATATATGAAGAAATGGCTGAAGACTCTTTGTCCAACAATTCCTCATAGTCTCCCGAATCGGTACAGGAAACCATTGCTATCAATGACAACATGGACAAAATATGAAAAAGACGCATCTTCATCGATTAGAAACACTTTTAATTCTATACATTAACGACGCTCGAGGAGGAATATTTTTCCTATCTCCGAGGGCACCATACGACAGAACAGACGGAGACAACACCCAAGCCGAATCTCCTATTCGCATCATTTGGAGAGCGTAAGATAGCCCCTTCTGATGTCTGTCTTTTCCTACCAGGTACTTTTCTCTGTTACCGCCAACATTGTTTCGCAACGTATCTCCCTGCATGTCAGAGAGGATATACTCAAGATTCACTTCGTCTCCGTCACGAACGCTGTCGCCATTTCCTATATGAAAAATCTGAACATAGATTCCCCAAGGTGTTGGCTTTAAGCCTAAACTGTCCGCCCGAAGCGCGAGCAAACTGTCTTCATTGGCATGGAGATAGGCATTGAGTTGTTCCACCTTGATTGCCGTGCTATCTTCCTTATCCAGTTTATTGTATGGCAACTGCGCTTCCTTTTTACAAGAGGCGCATAGAACAGCAAACACCAGTATGAAAAGCGAAAAAACTCTCATCGAATGTTGGCTATTGAAATAATATCGCTAAACACACCAGCAGCCGTAACCCCGGCTCCCGCACCATATCCTTTGATTATCATCGGATAGTCATGATACCTCTCTGTCGTTATCATTATGATGTTGTTTGACCCTTCAAGATCATAGAACGGGTGACGGACACCAACTTCTTGTAAACCTACGTTGCATTCTCCGTTGTCAAGCGTGGCGACAAAACGATACTTCTTGTCTTGTTTTGCAAGTTCCTTGCGCTGCAACTCAAACTGTTCGTCCAATTCTGGTATCGTCTTCCAAAACTCGTCCAACGACCCTTCGAAATAGCGATTAGGAATAAATAGATTTTTACAAACATCTTCTTGTTCAACCGCATAACCTGCCTCACGTGCCAAGATGACAAGTTTCCGAACGACATCCTTACCGCTAAGGTCAATGCGCGGATCCGGTTCCGCATAACCTGCCTCACGTGCCATTTCAATCGCTTTGCTTAAAGGAACTTTTTCAGAAAGCGTGTTGAAAATAAAGTTGAGAGTACCGCTCAATACCGCTTCAATGCGAAGAATCCTGTCGCCCGAATTAATCAAATCGTTGATTGTGTTGATGATAGGCAATCCTGCACCTACATTGGTTTCAAAAAGATATTTGATACCCTTCTCTCGAGCTGTACGTTTTAGCGACTCATATACTTCATAAGGACCAGATGCCGCTACCTTATTAGCGGCAACAACTGACACGTTATTGTCGAGCAACTTTTGATATAATCCCGCCACCTTGTCGGATGCCGTGCAGTCAACAAAAACACTGTTGAAGATATTCATGCCCAAGATGCCTTCTACAAGTGCATTTTCCTTGTTTTCTATACCTTTTTCCTCAAGGAGTTGGCGATAATTCTTCAAGTCAATACCATCGCGATCAAAAAGTATTTTCTTGCTGGAACCAATTCCGACTATCTTAATCTTCAGTCGATTTTGCTCCATCAACTTTTGTTGTTGACCTCGCAGTTGTTCCAATAATCCTGCGCCAACAGTTCCGATACCACACAGAAACACGTTCAATTCCTGGTATTCACTCAAGAAAAAAGACTCATGAATAACATTGAGAGCTTTGCGTAACTGAGTCTCTTTAATAACAATAGAGATATTGGTTTCGCTTGCTCCTTGAGCAATGGCGATGACGTTTATACCGTTACGTCCCAGTGTCCCGAACAACTTGCCGCTCACTCCCGTGTTCTTCTTCATCCCTTCACCGACTATGGCGAGTGTCGCAAGATCCATTTCCGTTTTTATCTCATTGAGCAATCCTGTCTTCAGTTCTTCGTCAAACTCATCACGCAACGCTTCCTCCGCCTTTTGTGCCTCCGTGTTCTTCACGCCGACACTAATCGTGTTTTCACTTGCCGCCTGACTTATGAAGAATGCGGAAATACCCTTGTCCGCCAATGCGCCATAAAGCCGACGACTGACACCCGTCACACCCACCATGCCCATTCCGAGCATAGTGACAAGCGCAGTATCGCCTATGGAAGATATTCCTTTAATTCCACGTTCTGAAAGTTGTTTCTCTCGACTAATGTAGGTACCAGGGGCCGACGGATTGAACGTGTTCTTGATGACAATTGGAATGTTGGAGTGATAAACCGGGAAAATCGTCGGAGGATAAATCACCTTTGCCCCGAAATTGCATAACTCCATTGCTTCGATATACGAAAGTTTCTCAATGACGTATGCCTTGCTAATAACGCGCGGATCAGCGGTCATGAACCCATCCACATCCGTCCATATTTCCAAGATTTCGGCACCTAATCGAGCCGCCAAGATTGCCGCAGTATAGTCACTGCCTCCTCTTCCAAGATTGGTGAGTATGCCAGACTCCACGTCTGATGCGATAAAACCGGGAACAACGGTTAGGTTCGCAAGATTTCCAAATTGTCGTTCAATTAACTCCTGAGAAGATTTCATGTTAAGAACGCACTTACCGTCACCATTTATTTCTGTTTTGATAAAATCTGGTGCGTATGCGTATTCAGCATCAAGAGCGTCCGCTATGATTAACGAGGAAAGTCGTTCGCCATAACTCACAATAGCATTTTTTGTTTGTTCGACAAGTTCTCCTTCAGCGACAATTGTTGACAACAAATCTTTCAGGTCAGAAAGCAAACCTTCAACCTTATGCCGAGTTTCATCCTTCGACGCAAGTTGCCCCATCATTTCGTGATGTCGCTCCACGATCTCATTTAAGGCGTCAACATAAGCCTCATCGCCTTTCTGAGCCAGCGTTGCCGTTGAAATCAAACTGTCGGTGACACCACCAAGGGCAGAAACAACAACTATTGTTTTTTCTTCCCTATTCTTGACAATTTCCTTTACACGAAGTACATTTTGTGCGGTAGCGACGGACGAACCGCCAAATTTCAAAACTTTCATAGCAATAAAAAAACGTGTAAAGATAGTGTTTTTCAAAACGACTATTAAAGATTTTCCGTACTTTTGCCGCCGCAAAGCATTGGTTGCGTAGCTCAGTTGGATTAGAGCAACAGCCTTCTAAGCTGTGGGTCGCGAGTTCGAACCTCGCCGCAATCACAATGACAAAGGGGACGCACCGTTCGGTACGCCCCCTTTTTTTGTGTGATAAATTCAAAATTTACTTCACAGCGTCTGCGAGTTCAGCACCTGCTTTGAATTTAGCGATTTTCTTTGCAGGGATGCTAATCTTCTTACCCGTGCTTGGGTTAACGCCTTGGCGAGCGGAACGCTCAGCAACAGAGAAAGTACCGAAACCTACAAGGCTGAGTTTGTCATTAGCCTTGAGTACGTCCTTAACAGTTGCAACGAAAGCGTCGAGAGCCTTCTTGCTGTCAGCTTTGCTGAGACCTGCCTTTGCGGCAATTGCGTCTACCAATTCTGCTTTGTTCATAATAAACTAAAAAATTAAAGATTAATAAAAGGTATTCTTTCGATTTTTCTATGATTGACGCAAAGATAAAGTAAGAAAAGACAATTACAATCGGTTTTGAAAGGTTTTTTAGCAAAAAAAAGAAAAAAAAACACCTTGTTTAGTTTCGTTTGGTTAAAACCATGCTCAAAAACATAAAAACACAATAAAACAAAAGAAACAACGCTTTGATTTACGACATATTAGGAGTTAGTTGGAAATTGGTTAATTTCGCGCATGATTATAAATGCAAGCGTTTTCTCCTTGTATCGCTAATCAACCCATGGAGTTTCCTCCATCTTATATATTTATTTTCAAATATGGCTATTTTTAATAGTGACAGCAACATTAGAGGTTACTTTTGGCTGCCGCCTGTCACGAAAACCTTGCTGATAGCGAATTTCGCCATCTACTTTTTACAAAGGATTTTTCCTCCGATTGAATCACTTTTCGGTCTACACTATTTTGAGTCGCAACTGTTCAGTCCTTTCCAGACGTTGACTTACATGTTCCTTCACGGAGGTTTCAACCACATTTTTTTCAACATGTTCGCCTTGTTCATGTTTGGCAGGGTCATCGAACAGATGTTGGGCAAGTGGCGTTTTCTGTTCTATTACGCCGTTTGTGGCGTAACGGCAGCGGCGGCGCAAGAGATTGTTTGGTGGCTACGCATGGGTTCTTCCATTGAATCACTCCTCTACTTGAACAATTTGGACTTCTTCACGCCTGCCCAAATGTCAACCATTTATGATATGTTCATCACCATAGGTGCGTCGGGAGCCATTTTTGGTTTGCTCTTGGCTTTTGCCGTAATGCTTCCCAACCAACCCATCTTCTTGTTTTTCTTGCCCATCCCCATCAAGGCGAAATGGTTTGTTGGCATCTATGCCCTTTTGGAATTGATGGAAGGAATCAAGGTGACAAATGGTGACAACGTGGCTCATTTTGCTCATTTAGGCGGCATGATTGGCGGTGCTCTATTATTATGGTATTGGCGCAGGGAGGCGAGACGAAATCTTGAATTCTGATGATTCACCTGGCGTTGCACATACTTAACATGAGCGTGAATGTTCTCCTCGCCCTGATGTTTGTTTTGAGCGGATTGGCCACGCGCGTCAGCCCCGAGACATGGATTATTCCGTCGTTCTTTTCTTTAGGATTCTGCATCTTTGGTGTTCTTAACCTATTTTTCGTCATCTATTGGATTATTCGCCGCAAGTGGAACTTCGTCCTTTCGTTAGCTTGTCTTGTCTTGATGTCCGACGTCATCAACTACCAATTTCTATTGTTCGGCAACGATGAAGAAAAAGCAGAAGGGAAGAACATTACCTTGTTGAGTTATAATGTCCAACTTTTTAACCTCTATCGTCAGAAAGACGGTTCAAATGACATTATCTCCTTCATCTTGGACAAGGACGTTGACATCGTTTGTCTCCAAGAGTTCGGTTGGTACAACGAGAAAGGGTTCGTGAGCCAATCCGTGCTGAACCGCACGCTTGGTGACCGCTATCCCTATTGTTACGCGATCACGGATCCAAACTTTGGCGGTCGTGCCACCTATGGCATCGCCACCTATTCCAAATTCCCCATCATAAATAGGGATTCCGTTCGCTATCCGACCCATTACAACAGAACCAGCACGTGCGACATTCTTGTGGGGAACGACACCTTACATATTGTCAATTGCCATTTGGAGAGCAATCTCCTGACCAATGACGACCGAAAATTGGTTTTGGCGACACTTGACAGCACCAACCAACATAACCTCAACAAGACAGGCGAACTTCTCATCCGAAAAATGGGCAAAGCGGCAAAAACACGCGCCAAGCAAGCTGATGCCATTGCCGCTCACGTCAAGAAACAAGCGGGACGAAAGGTCATTGTTTGCGGAGACCTGAATGATCATCCCGCTTCCTACACTTATCATAAGACCAGAGGAGAACTCTCCGACGCATTTTTGGACGAGAGCGAAGATAACGGATTGGGCATCACCTACAATGAATTTCCTTTCTTCTATCGCATTGACTACCTTTTTCACAGCAAAAGCCTGAAAGTTGAAGATTTTGAGACAGGAACTGAAAAACTATCAGACCACTATCCTATCGAAGCAAAAATATTATTGAACCCATAGCAAAAACAAAAAAGATGAAAGCAAAAGTGAGCATCATCATGGGCAGCACCTCCGATCTGCCTGTCATGGAAAAAGCGGCAAAACTCCTCAACGAGTTTCAAATTCCGTTTGAATTAAACGCCTTGTCAGCCCACAGGACACCTGACGAAGTGGCTGACTTTGCCAAAAACGCTGAAGATCGAGGTATCGAAATCATTATTGCCGGAGCCGGAATGGCGGCGCATCTTCCTGGAGTCATTGCGGCAATGACCACCTTGCCTGTCATTGGAGTACCTATCAATGCCACCTTTGACGGCATGGACGCCCTTCTTGCCATCGTGCAAATGCCTCCAGGCATTCCCGTGGCTACGGTTGGAGTGGGCGCGGCTCAAAACGCCGCCATCTTAGCCATCCAGATTCTTGCCCTCAACGACAAATCATTGAGTGAGAAGTTCACCGCCTACAAGCAAGGTCTCAAGCAAAAAATCACCAAAGCCAACGAAGACCTCAAGGAGATGGCGCAATACGAATACCGAGTTTGAGCGGCGAACGCGTCATATTAGCCTTAGGCTCCAATCTCGGTGACCGTCTTGCGCATCTGCAAGAAGCCATCCGGAGAATCAATGACACCGTGGGAACGGTTCGCGGTATTTCCACCTTCATGGAGACGAAAGCCGAAGGCTATGACGGAGCGGACTACTTGAACGGTGCCGTTTGGGTCGAGACTGATTTGGAGCCTGAAGAACTGCTGAAGACATGCAAACGCATCGAACGTGAAATGGGGCGCGCGCATGACACAAGCGACACGGGGCATTATGAGGATCGCATCATAGACATTGACATCATTCTTTATGGCGAACGTCGTGTGACGACCCCGCGTTTGGTCATTCCCCATCCCCGAGCCATGCAGCGTGACTTTGTCCGTATTCCCGTCGAAGAACTCTTAAGAAAAACATACGAATCGAATAAATAGAACAGAAAATGAAACTAAAAACCACCATAGAACCTGATTGGATCTTCGAAACTTCATGGGAAGTTTGCAACCGCGTGGGAGGCATCTACACCGTGTTGTCAACCAAGGCTGAAACCCTTCGTGACATGTATGATGACCACTTGGTCTTCATCGGACCTGACGTGTGGACCGAAGCCACGCCTTCTCCTTTTTTCAAGGAGACCAAGACACCTATCAACGGTTGGTTGTCAAAGGCAACCAAAGAGGGACTCGGAGTGCGCATCGGACGTTGGGACATTCCCGGCGAACCCATCTGCGTTTTGGTCAATCACCGCCCCTTTATGGAAGAGGAGCGACTGAACCAGATCTATGGCAAGGCATGGGATCTCTACGGCGTTGACTCTTTGCATGGCTATGGCGACTATGCCGAAAGCACTGCCTTTGCCGTGGCGAGTGGCATGGTCATGGTCTCGTTGCGTGAGTGGCTTGAGAAGAAACAAAAAGGTGGCAAATACATCGCCCACTTCAACGAATGGATGTTGGGTATGGGCGAATTGGTCGTCAAGCAGTTGGCTCCCGACATGGCCACCGTCTTCACCACCCACGCCACCTCTATCGGAAGATCCATCGCCGGCAACGGCAAACCTCTTTATAGCCAACTCTCGAACTACAATGGCGACCAGATGGCTTCCGAACTGAACATGCAATCCAAACACTCCATCGAGAAAATAGCCGCTCACGAGGCGGACTGTTTTACCACGGTCAGTGAAGTTACCGACAAGGAATGCGCCCAATTGCTTGAGAAGCCTGCCGACATTGTGACCCCTAACGGTTTTGAAGACAGCTTCGTCCCTTCCACAGCCGCTGACTTCAAGCGCAAGCGCACTGCCGCTCGCAAACGCCTGAGCGATGTCGTCGAATGCCTCACCGGAGTGCGCCCTTCCGACAACGCCCTGTTTCTTGGCACCTGCGGTCGCTGTGAATTCAAGAACAAAGGCATCGACCTCTTCATTGACAGTCTGAATACGCTCTCACACAGAGATTTGCAACGTGACATTATCGGATTCATCATGGTGCCAGGTTGGGAAGCAGGACCGCGCGCCGACCTGCAAGGTGCGTTAGAGCACCTCCAATCGCCACGAACGGCGGCGGAAACCGAACTGCCCAAAGCAGGACTTCCTAACAATATGATCACGCACCATCTGCATCAGAGTGACAGCGACAGCATCCTGCGTTCGATTCGCTGGTTTGGATTTCAAAACAAACCTAAAGACAAGGTGAAAATCATCTATGTACCATGTTACCTGAACGGTGATGACGGCATCTTCAACATGAACTACTACGACGTGCTCATCGGTTTGGACTTGACCGCATTCCCTTCTTACTACGAACCTTGGGGCTACACCCCGCTTGAGAGTGTGGCCTTCTCCATACCTACGATTACAACCACCTTGTCCGGCTTCGGGCAATGGGTCAACTCGACATGTGGCGGCAAGGAGAGCGGTGTCCTTGTCATTCCGCGCGACGACAATAACTATTGGGAAGTGCGAGACACCATGGCTGACTGCTTTTCTCGTTTTGCTTCCTTCTCTGACGAGCGTGTCGCCGAACTTCGCAAATGCGCAAAAGCCACGAGTCAAAGGGCATTATGGAAAAAATTTATTGCGTTTTATGTAAAAACATATACCTTTGCGCTCAAAAATGCGTCAAAACGCAATCAACACTAAACCTATTTTTACTTATTATTTTTTTTGACAATGAGAATTCTTGCAAACAGCATCAACCAACCCAACTGGAAGGAAGTGAGCGTAGCATCGCGTATCCCTGAAGGTTTGGAACCTTTGAAAGAATTGGCTTATAACGTGTGGTGGTCTTGGCACGAGGAAGTCGTAGAATTATTTTCTGAAATAGACCATGATCTTTGGAAAGCCGTTGGGCAAAATCCTGCTTTGTTTTTGAGCCGTTTGAGTTACGAACGTCTGCAAGAATTGCAAAAGGACACAAATTTCACCTCCAAACTCCAGACCGTCTATGCTTCGTTCCGTAAATATATGGATGTGAAGCCACGCACGGATGTTCCCTCGGTTGCTTACTTCTCCATGGAGTATGGTTTGAGCGACATCATCAAAATCTATTCTGGTGGTTTGGGCGTGCTTGCTGGCGACTACGTAAAAGAGGCTTCCGACAGCAACGTTGACTTAACCGCTATCGGTTTGCTCTATCGTTACGGCTATTTCACCCAATCGCTCTCAACCGAGGGTGACCAGTTGGCGGTCTATGACCCACAAGACTTCACCCAACTTCCTATCGAGCAAGTCAAAGATGAGAACAATGCCCCTCTGGTCGTTGAGGTTCCTTTCCACGACCGAATCGTCTATGCCAACATTTGGCGCGTGAACGTTGGTCGTGTGGGCTTGTACCTGATGGACACGGACAACGAGCGCAATAGCGAGTTTGACCGTTCCATCACGCACCAACTCTATGGTGGTGACTGGGAGAACCGAATGAAGCAAGAATTTTTGCTTGGCGTGGGCGGTATGTTCATGTTGAAGCGTCTTGGTATCGAAAAGCAAGTTTATCACTGCAATGAGGGTCACGCTGCCCTCATCAATGCGCAACGTCTGGCTGATTATGTTGCCAAGGGCCTATCATTCAACCAAGCGATGGAAGTGGTGAAGAGTTCTTCGCTCTACACCGTTCACACTCCGGTACCAGCGGGTCACGACTACTTCGAGGAGGGCTTGTTCCACAAATATATGAGTGCCTATGCTGACAAGTTGGGCATCAGTTGGGACGAATTTGTTGACATGGGTCGTCAGAACCCAGGCAACAAGGGCGAGAAGTTCTGCATGAGCACCTTCGCATGCAACACTTGCCAAGAAGTGAATGGCGTTTCATGGTTGCACGGCAAGGTGTCGCAAGAGATGTTCCAACCAATTTGGAAAGGCTACTTGCCTGAAGAGTTGCACGTGAACTACGTTACCAATGGCGTTCACCTCCCTTCGTGGGCTGCTAGCGAGTGGAAAGCGTTGTATGCCGAAACCTTTGGACCTGACTACATCTTCGACCAGAGCAACGAAGACCTCTTCGCCAAGATTCAAAACGTTCCTGACGAGAGAATTTGGGAGATTCGCACTTCGTTGAAGCAGAAACTCATCAAATATGTCAAGAACAAGACACGCGAGCAACTCTCCAAGAGCCAAAGTTCGCCAAGCGACATCTTGACTGCCGTTGACGCCATCAACCCTAACGCGTTGATTATTGGTTTCGGTCGTCGTTTCGCCACCTACAAGCGCGCTCACCTCTTGTTCACCAACCTTGACCGTTTGGCCAAGATTGTCAATAACCCTAACTACCCTGTTCAATTTCTCTACACAGGTAAGGCTCACCCAGCCGACGGTGCCGGTCAAGGACTCATCAAGCGCATTGTCGAAATTTCACGTATGCCACAGTTCCTCGGCAAGATTATTTTCCTCGAGAACTACGACATGCGCCTCGCCAAGCGTCTCGTTTCCGGTGTGGACATTTGGTTGAACACCCCTACTCGTCCGCTCGAGGCTTCAGGTACGTCTGGTGAGAAGGCGCAAATGAACGGTGTCGTCAACTTCAGCGTCTTGGACGGCTGGTGGCTTGAGGGCTACGTCAAGGGTGCCGGTTGGGCATTGACCGAGAAGCGGACATACCAAAACCAAGGTTTCCAAGACCAATTGGACGCTCTTACCATCTACTCTACCTTGGAAAACGAGATTATTCCTATCTACTTCGCCAAGAATAGCCGTGGCTACTCGCCTGAGTGGATTCAAGTCATCAAGAACTCCATCGCGAAGATTACCCCTCGCTTCACCATGAAGCGCATGATTGACGACTACATCAACAAGTTCTACTCAAAGTTGGCCACTCGCAATGCCGAACTGATGGCAAACAATTGTGCCAAGGCTAAAGAAATTGCCGCTTGGAAAGAGAAGGTGGCTGGACTTTGGGATGGCATTCAAGTCAACTCGTTGAACATTCCTGCAGAACTGACCTCCGCACCAGTGAGCGGAACCAACTACACGTTGACTGCCGAGATTGACACTCATGACGCTTCCATGACCGAAGTGGGACTTGAACTGGTTGTCACCTACCAAGACGAGAAGAACAAGACTCGCATCTACAACGTGAAGGAGTTTGATGTCACATCCGTCAATGGTTCTACCATCAGTTACTCGTTGAACTACTCCATGGGCAACGGTGGCAGTTACAAGTTTGGCGTGCGCATGTTCCCTAAGAACGAAGTGCTGCCTAACCGCATGAACTTCGCATACGTTCGTTGGATATAAGATAACGATAAAAAGAGCATGACTTCGCCCCCGCAGCATTCCTGTGGGGGCGAAATCATAGCGAAACGGACATTCATTTCTCTAAAAGAATAAAACTAATCAAAAACACAATATGAGCAAGATTGTACGGAAAGAACGCTTTTCCGAGAAAGTGGTAAGCTTAGATATCGAGGCACCACAAATTGCAAAGACGCGCAAGCCAGGCAACTTTGTCATCGTAAAGATTGACGACAAAGGCGAACGCATCCCGTTGACCATAGCTGGCAGTGACGAACAAGCGGGAACCATCAAGTTAGTCGTTCAAGCCGTTGGACACACCTCGGCACGCCTCTGCGCCATGGAGGAAGGAGAAGACATCGCCCACGTGGTTGGTCCATTGGGCAAGCCTACCGACATCGAAAAATACGGCACCGTAGTTTGCGCCGGCGGCGGTGTTGGGACTGCACCTATGCTTCCTATCATCGAGGGAATGAAGAAGGCGGGAAACAAGGTGATTGCAGTGCTTGCCGCCCGCACCAAGGATTTGATTATCCTCGAAAACCAAGTGCGCCAATGGGCGGATGAGGTCGTCATCATGACCGATGATGGGTCCTACGGCACCAAAGGTCTCGTGACCAATGGCGTCGAGACGGTCATCAACCGTGAGCAAGTGGATCTTTGTGTCACCATTGGCCCTGCCATCATGATGAAGTTTGTCTCTCTGTTGACCAAGAAATATAACGTTCCTACCATTGCTTCGCTCAACACCATCATGGTCGATGGCACGGGTATGTGCGGAGCTTGCCGCGTCAGCGTGGGTGGCGAAACAAAGTTCGTCTGCGTTGACGGTCCTGAGTTCGACGCCCATCAAGTTGATTTCGACGAGATGATGACCCGTTCGCGTGCCTATCGCGACCAAGAGGCGGAGGAAATGAAGAAACCGTTAAGGTAATTTCGAAAAGAAACGACAAATACTGACCAATCATGGAAAACAGAAACGAAATATGGCGCGATGAATTGCGCAAAAACATAAAAGCGAAAGAACGCGCAGCCATTGAGCGCATACCGATGAACGAAGCCGACCCTATGGAGCGTCGCCGCTCGCGTCAAGAAGTGAACAAGGGTCTTACCCTTGACCAAGCGTTGACCGAGAGCCGACGCTGTCTCGACTGCGCTAATCCGCAATGCGTGACAGGATGTCCGGTGAACATTGACATACCGGGCTTCATCAAGAACATCGAGCGTGGTGAGATTTTGGAGGCTGCCAAGGTTCTGAAAAAGACCTCTTCTCTGCCTGCCGTTTGCGGTCGCGTATGCCCGCAAGAGAAACAATGCGAAAGTAAGTGCATCCACTTGAAGATGAACGGCAAAGCTGTTGCCATTGGCAACCTCGAACGCTTTGCCGCTGACTATCAGCAAGCTCACGATGACGGTTCGCTGCCAGAAATGGCTCCGCGCAAAGGCAAGAAAGTTGCCGTCATCGGTTCAGGACCTGCCGGACTGAGTTGCGCTGGCGACCTCATCAAGATGGGCTATGACGTGACTATCTTCGAGGCATTGCATGAGATCGGTGGCGTGTTGAAATATGGCATTCCTGAATTCCGCTTGCCAAATAGCGTGGTGGACAAGGAGATTGACACCTTGAAGAAGATGGGTGTGAAGATGATTACCGACTGCATCGTGGGTAAGACCATCAGCGTCGACCAACTGAAAGAAGAAGGCTACGAGTGTATGTTTGTGGGCAGCGGGGCGGGACTGCCTCGTTTCATGAACATTCCTGGCGAGAACCTTATCAACGTGTTGTCGTCCAACGAATACTTGACGCGTGTCAACCTCATGGATGCCGCCAACCCTGAGACAGACACCCCTGTCTATAAAGGCAAAAACGTTGTCGTTGTCGGGGGTGGTAACACCGCCATGGACAGCGTGCGTACCGCCTTCCGTCTCGGAGCGGAAACCGCCACCATCGTCTATCGTCGTTCTGAACAGGAAATGCCTGCCCGTCTGGAGGAGGTACATCACGCCAAGCAAGAGGGCGTGACCTTCATGACGCTTCACAACCCAATTGAATATATCGGAGACGAAAACGGACGTGTCAAAGAAGTGAAACTCCAAGTCATGGAGTTGGGCGAGCCCGATGCGAGCGGTCGCCGTTCTCCCGTTCCTGTGGAGGGCAAGACGGAAACTATTCCTGCCGACATCGTGATTGTGGCTATTGGCGTGAGCCCTAACCCAATTGTGCCTTCGTCCATCAAGGGACTGAACATCTCGAAGAAGGGCACCATCATCGTAGGCGATAACATGCAGAGTGATTCCATCCCGACTATCTTTGCCGGTGGTGACATCGTGCGTGGCGGAGCCACGGTGATCCTTGCCATGGGTGACGGACGCAAAGCGGCGGCGGCTATTGACCAGTATCTGTCAAAATGAACACGATGACGGGCGGAAATTGTTCGTTTAAGGTCGTATTTGTCCATTTGGGTCAAAAAAAAGGACAGATTCGTATTCCGATTAAGATTTCTACCTATCTTTGCACCGTAAAACCTATTTAGGTAAAGACCCAAATTCCCCTTTACCTATTGAAACAAAAAAGACATCCGCGTTCGGGAATTAGCGGAAAACAAAAAAGAAAAGAAAATGAAGAAAGTTATCATGACTCTCGCTTTTGCAGCTGCAGCAGTTGTAGGAGCAAACGCACAGTTCCTCATCGGAGGTAACGTTGGTTTCGAGTATGACAAAACAGAGAACGTAACTATCACTGAAGACAAAACCATCGGTTTTGAGATCGCTCCAAAGTTGGGTTACCAACTCAATGAAAACATGAGCGTCGGTGCTTACGTTGGCTTTGGCTACGCTAAGAACGATTGGAAGAACACGGTTGCTGGCGTTACCACCAAGGGTGACACCAAGACGACCCAATTCAACATCGCTCCTTTCTTCCGTTACAACTGCTTGAACTTTGGTAAGTTCACCGTTGCCGCTGAAGCACAACTTGGTTTTGGTTACTCCAAGACGGCTGACGTTTCTAAGACTACCGCATTCGGCATCCAAGTCGTTCCTTTCCTTGTTTACAACTTGAACGAGAACTGGAGCATCGAGGCTGGTCTCAACTTCTTGGATCTCGGTTTCACCTATGCTAAGACCTCCGACGAGACTGGTGCCGGTCTTCCTGACCAAAAGACTACCGACTTCGGTATCGGTGTTGACGCTGACAACATCTTCCAAGTTGGCGCATTGCAATTTGGTGCTACCTACAAGTTCTAAGATTTAGAAACAATCTTGTATAGAAAAGAGTTGTCCGAAAGGGACAACTCTTTTTTATTGCCCCTTATTGGACAAAAAAAGATTCGAGCGACCATATAATCACATCGCACGCCACCACGGAATAGACAATCCTCATTTCAAGCGACATGCGATTCTCGTCTTCTTATAAGAAGGACTTTATCTTTCGTTCAACGAAAAAGAAATCATTAAAAATCCTCCCTTCTTGACAAAGGACAAACAATGGACATAAGGGAACATAAGAAAAGCCGTTCAAACTTTCGTCTGAACGGCTCTCGTTGTGGGTGTTGAGGGATTCGAACCCCCGACCCTCTGCTTGTAAGGCAGATGCTCTGAACCAGCTGAGCTAAACACCCTTGCCTTAATTGCGGTGCAAAGATACGCTATTTTTCATTACCGCCAAATTTCCATACCGTTTTTTTTTATTTTTTTGCACAAAAAAAAGGAGTTCCCTTTTGTAGGGAACTCCTTATATGTGTCAAAATGACAAACAAATCGTGACGAACATTAGAAGGTAGGCTGTTGCGGCAGTTGCGCGAGCGAGCGTTTCAGGTCATCGTCCGTTGGAATATAGTCGGTCATTTCGTGGTCATTATACTTTTGGTATGCCACAAGATCAAAATAACCCGTTCCCGTCAATCCGAAGACTATGGTCTTTGACTCTCCTGTCTGCTTGCACTTCTCAGCCTCATCTATGGCGACACGGATGGCGTGGCTACTTTCCGGTGCAGGCAAGATTCCCTCGACGCGAGCAAACTGGACAGCAGCATCAAACACGCGTGTCTGCTCGACGCTACGCGCCTCCATCAAACCTTGATCGTAGAGTTCACTGAGAATGGTACTCATGCCGTGGTAGCGAAGTCCACCCGCATGATTAGGCGAAGGCATGAAGTTGCTACCGAGCGTGTACATCTTGGCGAGTGGACATATATGTCCCGTGTCGCAGAAGTCGTAAGCATATTTGCCACGCGTGAAACTTGGACACGACGCGGGTTCGACGGCAATGATTTGATAATCCGCCTCTCCTCGCAACTTCTCTCCCATGAATGGAGAAATTAGACCGCCCAAATTGCTACCACCACCGGCACAACCGATAATCATGTCTGGGTGAATACCATATTTGTCGAGTGCCGCCTTCGTTTCCAGACCAATGACAGACTGATGGAGCAGCACTTGGTTGAGAACGCTGCCCAACACGTAACGATAGCCATCGGTCGTTACAGCCGCCTCTACCGCCTCGCTGATAGCGCATCCGAGCGAACCGCCCGTTCCGGGATGTTCGGCAAGGATAGCGCGACCCACGTTGGTCGTGTCTGACGGACTTGGAGTGACACTTGCGCCATAGGTGCGCATCACCTCACGACGGAATGGCTTCTGTTCGTAACTTACTTTTACCATATAGACCTTGCAGTCCAAGCCGAAATAAGCCGTTGCCATGCTAAGCGCCGTACCCCACTGTCCGGCACCCGTCTCGGTCGTCACGCCCTTGAGACCTTGTTGCTTGGCATAGTAGGCTTGCGCAATGGCACTGTTCAATTTATGACTGCCAGAGGTGTTGTTGCCCTCAAACTTATAGTAGATTTTAGCGGGAGTTCCGAGAGCCTTCTCCAAACAGTAAGCGCGCACGAGCGGCGAAGGACGATACATCTTGTAGAAGTCACGTATCGGCTGCGGTATCTCAATATACGCCGTATCGTTATCCAACTCTTGCTTCACCAGTTCGTCGCAGAAAACCGGACGTAACTCATCTGCCGTGGCAGGTTGCATAGTACCAGGATTTACAATGGGAGCAGGCTTCTTTTTCATGTCCGCGCGCACATTGTACCACGCTTGCGGAATCTCTTTCTCCGAGAGATAGATTTTGTAAGGAATTTCCATATTCACTTGATAATTGTTTTCTTTTTTCTGTTTCACTTGCGGAAACCTTCGCAAAGATAACATAAATCAACAACGATGGACTAAGAGACAATGGTTTTCACTATCGCCTGGTCGTGGAATGTGAGTCCGAACAAAGGAAAAACCCATTTCAAACAAAAAGGGTCGGTCTCGCTTGACCAACCCTTTCTGATAACCTTAAATCTAATACTATGAAAAACACGGTGCAAAGATAGTACAAATTATGCTTCAAAACATATTTTTGAGTTAAATATTTGTTAAATTTATGTTATATAGCATCTTTTTGAGTTTTTGCCGACTTATTTGTCATTATAAACGACGAAAATGTCCTATTCCCAATTTGCGTATCTTTGCAAATATCGAAGAATGAGGAGATAAAGAAATGGAATCAGGAAACATCATAGAACTGAAAGACGTTCGAGTCAAAAAAGGACTGAACACCGTACTGCGCGACGTGAACTTGAAGATGAAGAAAGGAGAATGCGTCGCTGTGGTTGGAACCGCCGGCAGCGGCAAAACGACCTTAGGACAAGTGGTAAGCGGGCTGATTGAACCAAATGAAGGACAAGTGAAAATGACGCCAGGAATGTCCGCTTATTTTGTGGCGCAACAAGACGACTTCTTCAACAAAACGAAATTGAACCTGACCTATTATAGCCAACGCTATGAATACAGCGACGCGAACGACGCCATACCGCTTGTGGGTGGATGGCTAAACGAAATGGCTGATTCCATGGACGGAGCGGACAGAAAAGAGGACGTGTTTCGAATGATGAACATCGAACCGCTCTTGAGTCGCAACCTGATGCAGTTAAGCAATGGCGAGCGCAAGCGAACACAAATAGCCCTTTCGCTGCTCAGCAACGCCCATCTCTACGTTCTGGACCAACCATTTTTAGGCTTGGACACCGCCACGCGTGTCGTGCTGCGTGACACGCTGCGCACGCTCAAGGAGAAAGGCATCTCCTTGCTCATCATCTGCGGTGCTCGTGAAGTGCCAGACTTCGCGGACCGAGTGTTAAGCCTTGACGCTGGCGTCTTTACCGAAGAAATGCCAACCGCCGCCTACATTGAAAGGGAGAGGAGCAAAAAGGAAGAAGATTTTCATCTTGACGAAACGGAACTTCCACTTTTATACGAACATCCGGAATATGGCTTCGTCGTGCGCATGAGAAACGTTCACGTGACCATGGGCGGTGAAACACTATTAAGTGACATCAACTGGGAGGTGAAAGACCACGAACGGTGGCTGCTGAGCGGACACAACGGCAGTGGAAAATCAACCCTTCTTTCACTCATCACCGCAGACAATCCCCAAGCCTACGCCAACGACATTGCGCTGTTCGGCAAGCAACGAGGTAGCGGAGAGAGCATTTGGGAAATCAAGAAGAAAATTGGGTTTGTTTCCCCCGAATTACACCTCTACTTCCTCCGACAGACAAAGTTGGTGAACAGCAGTCGCTCAAGCATGTTTGACCTGCCCTGCATGAACGCTCTCGTTTCAGGGTTCAATGACCAAATCGGCTTCTCGTCCGAACCTACCAATTATGAAGTAAACGTGGCGCAAGCCTGGCTTTCGGCACTTCACTTGGACTACCTTGCCAACAAAAACTTTTGCGAGATAAGCCTTGGCGAGCAACGCATGGTGTTGCTCATTCGCGCGTTGCTCAAGAATCCACCGCTTCTCATTCTGGACGAACCATGCCAAGGCATCGACTACGAACAGAGCCGCCGCATAGTCAACATGCTGGATGCCATTTGTTCCAAACTCAACAATACCCTCATCTACGTGAGCCACTCACCTGACGAAATTCCGACGTGCATCACGCACCGCTTGGAATTGAAAAACGGCAGACAAGTCTCTTGATATTTTCCGCATTGAACTTCAACGACGAAATAACATATTTGAAAGGCGTGGGCCCCGCCCGTGCCAAGGTGCTGGAGCGTGAAGCAAACATCCGGACGGTGGGCGATTTGTTGCAATATTACCCCTATCGCTACGTCGATCGTTCACACATATACACGTGTGCGGAAATCAATGACGAGACGCAATACGTACAACTGAAAGGTACCATCACCAACGTCCGAAAGACAGGAACTCCGCACAAAGAACGTGTCGAAGCCACGTTCAGCGACTCTACGGGGTCCATTCAACTCGTATGGTTTAGAGGCACAAAATATATTCTCAACCGATTTCAGGAAGGCAGCACTTATCTCGTTTTCGGGAAACCCACACGCTATCAACACCTCTTCAACATGCCACATCCGGAAGTGGACGAAGCCACGGAAGAGAATGAGCGCAAAAACTTAGGATGGATGGCGATGTACAACACCACCGAGCGCATGAAAAACGCCGGATTGGGCACCTCGGGCATCCGAAAATTAGTCTTTACGGCACTTGAAACCCTTTCGCACGAACTTGTGGAGACACTACCCGCCTACATTCGTGACAAACTCGGCTTCCCCGACATCAACGATGCCACCCGAGCCATTCATTTCCCGAAGAACAACCGAGAACTGAGCAAGGCGCAGGAACGATTCAAGTTCGAGGAACTCTTCTACATACAATTGCAAATCCTGAAGCACTCAAAGTTCAGCGGACAACCACAATCGGGATTTGTATTCGCAAAGGTGGGCGACACGTTCAACGAGTTCTACAACCACCACCTGTCTTTCGACCTGACCAACGCTCAGAAAAAAGTGATACGAGAGATTCGAACTGACCTTGGCAGCGGCAGACAGATGAACCGATTACTGCAAGGCGACGTGGGCAGCGGCAAGACACTCGTGGCATTGCTGACCATGCTGCTTGCCGTTGACAATGGTTATCAGGCCTGCCTCATGGCACCAACCGAAATCCTCGCCACTCAACATTTTCATTCCTTCCGTCGGATGCTCGATGGACTGCCTTGCTCCGTATCATTGCTCACCGGCAGCACCTCCGCTAAGGAGCGTGACGCCATCCACGTGGGCTTGAAGAGCGGGACCTTGAACCTCCTGATAGGAACGCATGCCTTGATTGAAGACAACGTTCAGTTCAAGAACCTCGGACTTGCCATCATTGACGAGCAGCACCGTTTCGGAGTGGCGCAAAGGGCGAAACTACGACTTAAGAACTCCCTTCCGCCACATGTTCTCGTGATGACCGCCACCCCCATCCCACGAACACTTGCCATGACCGTTTATGGCGACCTTGATGTTTCCATCATTGACGAATTACCTCCGGGCAGAAAACCCATCAAGACCTACCACTATTTCAACAACCGCCGCGATGACCTGATGCGTTTCCTGAAGCAGGAAATTGACCTCGGGCGACAAGCCTATATCGTCTATCCACTCATTGAGGAAAGTGCCAAGAGCGACTTGCAAGCCGTCGAAAACGGTTACGATTACGTGACCACCCACTTGCCGCAATTCAAAGTGAGCATGGTGCATGGCAGATTGTCGTCACAGCAGAAAGAGTCAGAGATGAACAAGTTCGTTCACGGCGAAACCCAAATCATGGTGGCAACCACCGTGATTGAAGTGGGCGTGAACGTTCCCAACGCTTCGGTGATGGTCATTGAAGACAGTCAACGCTTCGGTCTGGCACAACTTCACCAACTACGCGGACGCGTAGGGCGCGGCAACAGCCAGTCCTACTGCATACTGCTGTCACCCCAGAAACTGTCATACGAGAGCAACCAACGTCTCAAAACCATGGTGTCGACCAACGACGGTTTCGAAATTGCTGAGGCGGACATGCGCTTGCGCGGTCCTGGCGACATGGAAGGAACGGCGCAGAGCGGCATGCCATTTGAATTGAAGGTGGCGAACCTTGCCCGCGACGGCGAGATTGTCACTCTGGCGCGTGACGTGGCGCAACGAGTCCTCATCGCAGACCCAAACCTCGAAGCGGAAGAAAACCGAGTTTTGACTTTCCAATTACGCAAACGCGCACGCACCAACATTGACTGGAGCAATATCAGTTGATATTGATTTTTTGTCTAAATAATGTTAAAAAAAGACCTTATTTCAAGCATTAGTTTGAATTCTAATGGTATATGCCTAAATTTGAGGTCGTTAAATCTAAGGGGGCGTGTACGGTAATCACAAAACAGATGAAACCCCTTGATAATTCGACATTTCTGGCATGACAAGACAAACTCTGATTATAATTTTCGCCGCGATACTCACCACCTTCGCATGCGGCACGGCTTCCGCCCAAAACCCAGGTTACGAAAAATTCCGGGCAAAGGCAATGGCGGGCAACTCGAATTTCAGCAAACAATCACACTTACTGGACAGCGTGATTGCGCACTACGTGGAAATTGACACCGAAGAAGACGAAGACGTGCGTGACCAAGACGTGGACAACCCCGGTGACGACATATATAACGGAGCGTGGAGCACCGACGGCGTGAACGCCAATCGTGTCGCATTGTGCGATGTGCCTGACTCCGTGACCATTTCATGTTCTGGCTACGTTCCTCCCGTTGTTGGCATCACGACTTCACATTTTGGCCCGCGTTGGCGTCGAATCCATTATGGCATAGACATCGCCCTGCGCACGGGTGAGCCTATTGGGGCTGCATTTGACGGCAAAGTGCGCGTGACGAAGTTTGACCGTCGAGGCTATGGTTACTACGTAGTGCTTCGCCATGACAATGGTTTGGAGACAGTCTACGGACACTTGAGCGAGATAAAAGTATTCGAAGGTCAACATGTCGTAGCGGGTCAATGCATTGGTCTCGGTGGCAGCACGGGAAGAAGCACGGGACCACATCTTCACTTCGAAACACGTTTCATGGGCAACCCTATCAACCCTGAGAAAATCATCAACTTTGCCACCAACGAGCCACACAACAAGAACTTCTTCCTCGTGAAGACCATAGCCTTCGACTACGCGAAATCGTCGAACTATCGCTCTTCATACGCAGCGGACAACATCATCAAGGGCAGCCGGGGCAACAGTTATGCCAAAGGCAGACATCGTTATCATAAGGTACGCAAAGGCGAAACGTTGTCAAGCATTGCCAAACGTCACGGCACGACGGTCAACAAACTATGCAAGTTGAATCGCATCTCCAGAAACTCAAAACTGCGTCCGGGTCAACGCCTGCGCTACACCTAAGATTTTCCTTTTCAAATAGACATAAACAGAAAGCGTCGGAACCAAGATTCCGACGCTCCTTTTATACAACATTTCTGTTTTAGTTATTAAAATGGTAAAGGAAAACGACATCGCCCTTATAGGCTGGCTTTCGATTACCTTCAATCTCCATTACGACCGAGATGGTACATTTGGTGATGCCGCGCAAATCGGCACACTCCGCAAGCGTCGCCTTGAGACGAACACGTGAACCCACCTTTACAGCGTCACCAAATCGGAAGTTATTGATACCGTAGTTGACTTGCATCTTGAAATTGCTGACCTCCACAATTTGGTTCCAAAGGTAAGGGAGCAATGACAAGGTCAGGTAGCCATGCGCTATGGTCGAGCCATAGGGAGATTCGGCTGCGCACTTTGCCTCATCGACATGTATCCATTGGTGGTCAAGGGTGCTGTCCGCAAAACCGTTAATCATGGTTTGCGTCACTTGCAACCACTCACTCACCCCGAGTTCCTGTCCAACGTATGCCGACAACTCGGCAAACGATGATATTTTCTTTCTTTCCATATTTTCGCTATTTTGTATTATCCGATCATTAAGAAATGGAAACACCATTATGCACATTCGTTCCGGGACGAACAAGGCAAATGGAGCCATCGGCATCCTGCGTAGAAAGCAACATACCTTGCGACTCAATCCCCTTGAGTTTGCGAGGTGCAAGGTTAGCGACAAAACAAACCTGCGTGCCGACCAACTTCTCCGGTTCTGGATACCATTGGGCTATGCCGCTGACAATGGTACGGGAACCCATGCCGTCATCTATGGTGAATTGCAGGAGTTTGTCCGCCTTTGGCACCTTGACACAAGCCGTCACGGTTCCCACGCGAAGATCAATCTTGTCAAACGCGTCATATTGAATCTCGGCTTTTACCGTCTGTGGCTTGAAGTTCTTGAGTTCCTCCGCAGCGGCGGCTTCAGCCAAAGCCTTACGCTTGTTTTCCAAACGATCTATCTGTGGCTGAATGTCAGCGTCCTCAAGTTTGGAGAACAACAACGACACCTCCCCTATCTGATGTCCCGTCGTGACAAGATCCGTACGACCCAAATCAGCCCATTTCCAAGCGTCCGTCACACGCAACATCTGACGCAAATGTTCGGTCGAGAACGGCAGGAACGGCTGCATGGCGATGGACAGATTGGCAGTGATTTGGAGAGCCACATACATGATGGTCTTGACTCGCTCAGGATCTGTCTTCACCAATTTCCATGGCTCCATGTCCGCAAGATACTTGTTACCAATGCGTGCGATGTTCATTGCCTCTTTTTGAGCGTCACGGAAGTGGAACGTGTCAAGCAAGCGGTCCATTTCCTTCTCGGCGGCTACCATATCATCCAACGCCTGTTTGTCCGCCTCGGTCAACGTTCCTGCCGCAGGCACGACTCCTTCATAATACTTTTGGGTGAGAACCAATGCTCTATTCACGAAGTTGCCATAGACGGCGACGAGTTCATTGTTATTGCGGTTTTGGAAATCCTTCCATGTAAAATCGTTGTCCTTTGTTTCTGGCGCATTGGCGGTCAACACATAGCGCAACACGTCTTGTTTCCCCGGAAAGTCACGCAAGTAGTCGTTCATCCATACCGCCCAGTCGCGCGACGTTGAAATCTTATCGCCTTCGAGATTCAAGAACTCGTTGGCTGGCACATTGTCCGGAAGGACAAACGAACCCTCAGCCTTCAACATGCTCGGGAAGATGATGCAGTGGAAAACGATGTTATCCTTGCCTATGAAGTGAACAATTCGCGTCTCCGGGTCCTTCCACCACGTCTCCCAGTCTCCCCACTTATCGTGCTGCTCACGACAGAGGTCAATGGTATTGGAGATGTAACCTATCGGAGCGTCAAACCAAACATAGAGAACCTTGCCCTCCGCTCCTTCGACAGGAACAGGAATACCCCAATCCAAATCGCGCGTCATGGCACGAGGTTGCAAGTCAAGGTCAAGCCACGATTTGCATTGACCGTAAACATTGCTGCGCCACTCCTTGTGTCCTTCCAGAATCCATTTGCGTAACCACTCCTGATAATCGCCCAATGGCAAATACCAGTTCTTCGTCTCCTTAAGCACCGGTTTGCTGCCGGAAATAGTGCTGTGCGGATTGATAAGTTCTGACGGATCAAGCGACGTTCCGCACTTCTCGCATTGGTCACCGTAGGCGCCTTCATTGTGACAATGCGGACACTCGCCCACTATATATCGGTCAGCAAGAAAGGTCTTCGCTTCCTCATCATAGTATTGCATGGATGACTCTTCGGTCAACTTCCCGTCATCATAGAGTTTACGAAAAAAATCGGCAGCGAACTCATGATGCGTAGCGGACGTGGTTCGCCCGTACACGTCAAAAGAAATACCAAACTCCTTGAAGCCTTCCTTGATCATGTTATGAAAGCGATCGACGACATCTTGAGGCGTACAACCTTCTTTGCGGGCGCGTATGGTAATAGGGACGCCATGCTCGTCACTTCCGCCTATGAACATGACGTCAACGCCTTTCATTCGAAGATAGCGCACGTAGATGTCTGCTGGAATATAAACGCCCGCCAAATGACCTATATGAACGGGTCCGTTTGCGTATGGGAGCGCGGAAGTAACTGTAACTCGCTTCATTTTTTTCTTATTTCAATGTATTTTTTGACTGCTTTTTTAGGGGGAGGACAAAGGTACGACTTTTTATTTGTCACGACGCAACACGAAGTCCAGAGCGTCAATGACCGATGTCTTGTAAACACTGTCCGGAAACGCTTCCAGAAGTGTCAACGCTTGTTTCTGATATTCCTCCATGATTCGGTAGGCGGCTGAAATGCCATCATGCGAACGAACGAAATCTATGACCTGACGAACATCATCATCCGGCAACGACGACTGCTGAAAAAGAGCCTCCATCTTGCGTTTCTCCTCTTCTGAGGCGACACCAAGCGCGCAAATGAGCGGCTGCGTCACTTTGCGCTCGCGCACATCATTGCCTATTGGCTTGCCTATACGTTCCTCAGACCGTTCATAGTCAAAAACATCATCCTTGATTTGGAAGCATAAACCCAACAAGTCGCCAAACGCACGTAGTTTCTCCACCTGTGTTTCAGTGAACGAAGAGGAGGTCAGCACTCCTGTCTCCATCGAAGTGGAAAATAGTATGGCGGTTTTTTTTCGCAGAATCTCTATATATTGTTCCTGGGTCAACCGCAAATTGCCCGTTTGCTTCAACTCCAAGATTTCACCCTCGCTCAAATCCATTCCTAACCGGGCGAGCGCACGTGACACCCGATGATTGTCCATCTCGCTCACGAGATCAAAAACCCGAGCCAACACATAATCACCAGACAGAACAGCCAACTTATTGCCATAAACGGCATTGACCGACGGACGCCCGCGACGGACAGAAGCCTCATCAACAACGTCATCATGAAGTAGCGAACACGTGTGTAGCAATTCAAGCACACGAGCGACATTATAAGTGACATCCGTCGCCTCACCCGTCATTCTCGCTGCCAGTACAGTCAGAAGCGGACGCAATTGCTTACCGGTAGTTTCCTTGACCAACTGGAAAACTTGGCGCAACAATCCGTTGTCGGTCTCAAACGACGAGTCAAAAACCTTTTGGAACTGACGCATATCGTCAGCCACCACTGCTCGTATGTCATCAATTGTCTTCATTGCCTAACTCGTAGAGTTTGAAATCATGACCGTCAAACGTGGCGTACGAAAACGCCGAGAACCAGTCGCCAAGAATAGCCATGCGCGCCCTTCGGAGTTGAAGGTCAAGGAGTATGTGACGATGTCCGAAAACATAATATTCAATATCCGGATGCGCGGCACTGTGTCGCTTGGCAAACTGAACGAGCGGCTCCTTGTCCTCCCCTTTGTAGCCATAGTCACCATTGATGTCACCTATACGATTGTGCCGACTCCAAGCGTGAGCGATAGAGAGACACAGATAAGGGGGCAAAATCGAAAACAGAAATTGCAGAAAACGGTTATGAAAACAATTCTGGACAAGAAACATGTCCAACGAATGGTCATTCAGACCGTCACCATGCGCCAAGAAGAAACGATGCCCCATGATGTCCATCGTCTCCCCCTTGCGATGCACAACGACCCCGCACTCCTTCTCAAGATAACCGAACGTCCACAAGTCATGATTACCCGTGAAGAAATGAACCTCCACCCCCTTGTCCGTCAGTTCCGCCATCTTACCCAAGAAGCGCACGTGACCCTTTGGAACGACAAGACGATATTCGAACCAGAAATCGAACATGTCACCAAGCAGATAAATAGCGCTTGCCTTATCCTTAATCGAGTCCAGGAAATCAACCAACTTACGCTCGTGAGCGATCGGATCTTCAATCGCCAACGAGCCCAAATGCGCGTCCGAAAGGAAATATGCCAGTTTCTTTTCCGCCATCTACATCAAACCAAGTTCAAGTTTCGCCTCGTCGCTCATCATCTCACGATTCCATTCTGGCTCGTAAACAAGGTTCACCACCGCCTTCTTCACGCCCTCCACACCTTCGACTTTCGTCCTGACGTCATCGAGTATGAAGTCCGCCATTGGGCACGAAGGAGCCGTGAACGTCATGTCTATCGTACACACCTCACCCTCCAAATCTATCTTATACACCAACCCCAAATCATAGATGTTCACAGGTATCTCCGGGTCAAAAACCGTCTTCAGAACCTCCACAATCTTCTCCTCTCTCTCCTCCTTCTTTTCTATATCAATATCCATTTCCTCTTTTTTTCCTTATGATGGATTATTCTTTACTTCCTCGCTCAACTGCACCAGACGGTCAAACTCCTCGCAATGCGCAAGCCTTCCGTTGACGACCGCCACCGTGTCTATCCGCGCGCGAATGCACATCTTCAAGTCCGGCAAACGATAAATGTCCTGATGAAAAACATACTTGAACCCCTCCTTGCACACGTTCAGACAACTACGGTAATAATCCCCCGGACGCAACGACTGCTTATAGTCTATCGACACCCGCGCCACCAATGCGTCCGTACCCTCATCATGAAGACGAGCGAACGACACGTCATACTTCTCCAAAAACTTATGCCTCGTGTGCTCCAGATAGTGCTGGTAATTCGCGTTGTTCACAATGCCCTGCAAGTCGCACTCATAGTCGCGCACCTGATCGTCTCGCGTATACAGATATGCCTTCATTCCTCCTCCTTTCAATTCTTTATTAGTTTAGAAAGCCGATGGCTTCAACCGCAAACCCGCCTTCTCATCCAGCCCGCACATCAAGTTCATATTCTGAACCGCCTGACCCGCAGCACCTTTCAGCAGATTGTCTATCGCCGACAACACCAACAACTTGTCCCCGTGCTTCTCTATCGACAGCAGACACTTGTTCGTGTTCACCACCTGCTTCAAGTCTATCGCCGTCTCACTCACATGCGTGAACGCCGCCTCCGCATAAAAATCCCTGTACAACGCCAGAGCCTCCTCCGCAGTCAAATCGGTGGTCATATACACCGAAGCGAAAATTCCACGAGCGAAATCCCCGCGCACCGGAATAAAATTCAGTTCCGTATTGAATCCTCCCGGTTGCAACTTATTCAGCGTCTGCCTTATCTCGTGCAAATGCTGATGCTCAAACGCCTTGTAAACGGAAATATTATCAACGCGCCACGAGAAATGCGACGTCGCCTTCGGTTTCACACCCGCGCCCGTCGAACCCGTGATGGCCGTCACGTTCACCTCCCTCCGCAACAACCCCGCCTTCGCCAGTGGCAACAATGCCAACTGCAAACACGTCGCGAAACATCCAGGATTAGCCACGTGACGCGCCTGCTTGATTCTCTCACGCTGAAACTCAGGAAGGCCATACACGAAATCATTTCCCTCGCCATCCAGACGATAATCCTGCGTGAAGTCAACTATCCTTACGCCCTCTGGCACCTTCGTCTCCGACAGGAACACACGCGTCTCCCCATGCCCCATGCACGAAAACAACACGTCTATCTCATCCAACGGCAACTCGTCCGTGAACGTCATCTCCGTCTCACCCATCAACCCCTCATGAACGCTATAAAGCCGATTGCCCGCATTGCTCTTCGAATTCACGAACACGATGTTCACATCCGGGTGATTCAACAACAAACGCAGCAACTCACCACCCGTGTAACCCGCGCCACCTACTATACCAACATTAACCTTCTTCATTGTTCATTATTCATTGTTCATTATTCATTGTCAACAACTCCGGCCGCAACCTCCGCGTCCGCTCCACGCTCTGCTCATAACGCCACTCCTCAATCCGCCGCTCATGCCCGCTCAGCAACACCTCCGGAACCCTCCACCCCCTGTACTCCGCCGGACGAGTGTAAATCGGAGCCTCAACCATCCCGTCCTGAAAACTGTCCGTCAACGCACTCTGCTCGTCACCCATCGCACCCGGCAACAAACGCACTACAGCGTCCGCCACCACCGCCGCCGGCAACTCGCCACCCGTCAACACATAATCACCTATCGACACCTCACGCGTCACCAAATGCTCTCTCACACGATAATCCACACCCTTATAATGACCGCACAGAATGATAATATTTTCCATCAGCGACAGACCATTCGCCATCCCCTGTGTGAATCGCTCCCCGTCGGGCGACATGAAGATCACCTCGTCATACTCCCTCTCACCCCTCAACTTCGTGATCAAACGATCTATCGGCTCCACCTGCATTACCATCCCCGCGCCGCCACCATACGGATAGTCATCCACACGCCCCGTGCTCTTCACCGAATAGTCGCGCAGATTATGCACCACCACCTCAGCCACGCCCCTCTCCACCGCTCTCTTTATAATAGAGTGTGCGAAAGGACCCTCAAGCAACTCCGGCATTACGCTAATGATATCTATCCGCATACATCTTTTTTAACACGCAAAGTTAACGATTTATACGTATTTTTGCGGCGTTTTTGACAAAATCAACAATCCTAATGACACTCTACCCCAAACTCATCACCGACGCCCTCTCCAAAGTCAAATACCCTGGCAACGGCAAGAACCTCGTCGAAGCCAACATGGTTGAAGACGACATCCGCATAGAAGGCATGAAAGTCTCTTTCAGCCTCATCTTCGAAAGGGAAACCGACCCATTCATCAAGAGCGTCGTCAAGAGTGCCGAAGCCGCCATCAAAACCTACGTCGGCAAGGAAGTGCAAATCGAAGGCAACATCGCCGTCAAAACCCGACAACAACCCAAACCCAAGGTGGACACCATGGCGAACGTGAAACACATCATCGCCGTCTCCTCCGGCAAAGGCGGTGTCGGCAAGTCAACCGTCGCCTCCAATCTTGCCGTGGCACTTGCGAAGTTGGGCAAGAAAGTCGGACTCCTCGACGCTGACATCTTCGGCCCCTCCGCACCCAAAATGTTCGGCATCGAAGACCAACAACCTTTGGCGGAAGAGATTGATGGCACTCAATACATCCAACCCATCGAAAAATTTGGCGTGAAAATCCTTTCCATCGGCTTTTTTGTTGACCCAGGCAAAGCCCTGCTATGGCGTGGCGCCATGGCAACCAGTGCCATTCGACAACTGACGGGCGAAGCCGCTTGGGGCGACCTCGACTACTTCATCATCGACATGCCTCCAGGCACAAGCGACATACACCTCACACTCATCCAACAACTCAAAATCGACGGAGCGGTCATTGTCTCCACGCCACAAGAAGTCGCCCTCGCTGACGCTCGCAAAGGCATCGAAATGTTCACCAACGACAAAGTCAACATCCCTATCCTCGGACTCGTCGAAAATATGGCTTGGTTCACACCTGCCGAACTGCCAAACAACAAATACTTCATCTTCGGCAAGGAAGGATGCAAAAAACTTGCTGAGGAAATGAACGTGCCATTACTGGCGCAAATACCATTGGTGCAAAGCATCTGCGAGAGCGGTGACGCGGGCACGCCTGCCGCCTTGAAACCCGACACCATCACAGGACAAGCTTACATGCAGTTGGCTGGCAAGGTGTTGATGAACTGATTCCTATAAAGAAAAAAAACGGAGAATATGATTTCGACAAAAAACATTAAAGGTGATTTATTTGGCGGCATTACCGCCGGAATCGTCGCCCTTCCGCTCGCCTTGGCGTTTGGCATTCAAGCCTTTGGCGGCGTGAACGCACCGGGTGCAAGTGCCATCGGTGCCTTAGCCGGTCTCATTGGTGCCACGATGTTGGGGTTCTTTGCTTCCCTGTTTGGCGGCACGCACTCACAAATTAGCGGACCTACCGGTCCCATGACCGTCGTGACGGCATCCCTGATCACAGGCATGTGGACCTCTTTCCAAACACAAGGATTGCCTTTGGAACAAGCATTGCCACAAATACTGATTTCTCTCTCTTTGGCAGGTGTGTTTTGCGGTCTGTTTCAAATCCTCTTTGGCATTCTGAAAATAGGAAAATACATTCGCTACATTCCTTATCCAGTTCTTTCCGGATTCATGTCTGGAATCGGTGTTCTGATTATTCTCCAACAAATCTACCCTCTAATTGGTTTGAAGTCACCATCGCTGGTGGTGGACATGGTTTTGCAATTTCCTGAACGGGTAGCAAGCGGCTTCTCGTTGTTGGCTTTGCTAATGGGACTTGGCACCATTGCCATCATCTATCTCTTCCCTCTGCTCACGAAGAAGATACCCGCCACGTTGGTAGCCTTGATTGTCATGACCGTCATCTCCATTGCCGTCGGTTTCCCTACGAACCTGACGATTGGTGAAATTCCATCGGGATTCCCACTTCCAGTCTTTCTCAAAGAAGGACTGGACCTCGGCAACGTGCAATGGGGATCAGCCATCATGGCGGCACTAATACCAGGACTTACCCTTGCTGGTTTGGGGTCTATTGACACCCTGCTCACCTCCATCGTGGCAGACAACATCACCAAGACAAAGCACAATAGCAACCAAGAACTGATTGGTCAAGGTGTCGGCAATGCCATGGCGGGTTTGTTTTGTGGCATCTCGGGTGCCGGAGCCACCATGCGAACGGTGGTGAACGTGAAGAGTGGCGGACGTTCACAAATCTCTGGAATGACGCACTCACTCTTCCTTCTTGCCATTCTTTTGGGTTTAGGTTCAGTAGTTCGTTTTGTTCCTCTGTCCGTGCTTGCAGGCATCTTGATTACCGTGGGTTGGGGCATTATTGACTTCAAAGGCTTCAAAGATCTGATAAGGATACCGCGTTCCGATGCCGCCGTGCTGCTTATAGTGCTATTTACAACCGTTTTCGTTGATTTGTTGACGGCTGTCGGTATCGGCATGGTAGTGGCATGTGTCCTTCTGATGAAACGAATGAGCGACTTGGTAGAAGGGAACTATAGTTCAACAGAATTGTCCACCTTCGACAAAGAATCACCTTGGGATGATGAACAAGGCTTGCCAGACGTAGCGAAACATAAGATTTACGTGCAACGACTGAACGGTCCTATCTTTTTCGGAACGGTAACTGGCTTTCAGAAAACCATGGAAAGCGTTCCTGAGGATGCAAAAGTGGTCATCATTCGCATGAAGCGCGTTTCATTCATGGACCAAAGCGGCGTTTACGCAATGGAAAATGCAATCAAGGAACTCCAAGAACGAGGCGTGCACGTGATGATGACCATCATTCAACCTCAACCAAGATACTTAATGGAGAAGATGCATGTCATCCCGAGTGTCTTAGCGCCAGAGAACACCTTCGACACTTTCGAGGCATGCACGGACGCCCTGAAAGCGGACTTCAAATGAAAATAACAGAAAAGAATGAAGCGGTCTATAATTCCAACGAATCATAGACCGCTTTTTATTTCCAGAAAAACACTACTTAACGAATTGTTCCTGTAAACACGGGCGAACCTGAAGCCATCGTTCCGTCCTTGCCGTAGAGCATTTCATTGTATTTTCCTACAGGTAGGTCGCTCAATACATAAGCGTTACATTTTCGACCTACGACAATCTTATCCGTGACGGCTGTGTTTACAGCTGTTGCCGCCATGTCCAACAACAAACCTAACGCACCTGAAGAATTGCCTTGAACGCTGGTGTCAAGCGTCAACTTTCCTTCCCTCTGATAAAGAATCTCGTTGGTCTTTGTGGAGCGAATGATGTATTGGATGTCAACCGTGATGGAGCCGGCAACCGCATTCTTGCGCCACTCCTTGATGACGGTAAAGATAAGCGCATCCGCACCCAGCACCTTCCCAAATCGAGAGATGTCCGCATTGAGAAAGAGTTCCGCATCATAAGCACTTTCGGATTGGAACATCTGCATCGTCAGCTGCGGAGAAAACACATAATACCCTTTCTCACAAAGTGGTTGATAAAGCGTTGTGTAAAAATACTCTTTTGCCTCGACAAATTGGGTTTGATTGATAGGCGGCATGATAGCGATAGAAACAGGTCGTTCGGCATACATGCCCGGATAACGTGCCTCACGTGTCACAGTCTCAGCGCAAGAGGAGAACAGGAGAACCATCATGACAAGACATCCCCATAAGGACAAACCACTTATTCTTGAATGTTGTTGTATGCTCATTGTTCCAATCGTTTAATGATTCCACCAATAAAGAGTTGACTTTCTGGATACAACTCCACTTCTTTTTTCATGTACTGCAATCCCTTTTCCGCCTGGCCACTGTTGTAGAGCAAAAAACCATACTCCGCATTATAGCCTGGAGGAACAATGCCTCGTTGTCCGCGCTGCTTCTCCATCTTGTCCATTTGTGTCATGAAGGCGGCTTTGGAGTTGTCCGTCAATTCCTTTTGATATTTATAGGCAGCATTGTCGTAGTCGTACCAAGAATAGAGGGCTTTCTCTTGCATCGTGCAGGAAACAAAACTCAACAAGAAAGGTACGGAAAAGACACTAAAAAAGAATCTTCTCATCTTTTTCGCATTTTAGGATTAAGGCAACAAGATTTGTCTCACCTCGCGAGGCGACAAGAACAAATCCTTCTGATAGACGGTCTGACCGCCACGCTTCACGTTGATAGAGCGATTGCCTGGCTGCACACTATATTGCGTTCCCTTGCGGCTCGCTTGGCGACTCTTGACCGTAGTGGCAGTGAAGTGCGTGTCATCAATCTGAACGTCAACATCATAATTCGATTCGTTCGACGTACTGACAAAGAGCAAAAACGCGACGTCTTCCTTTCCTGTCTGTTGTGCCACTGGCGTGCTGACATGACAGGATGTGAGTATCAGTGAAATGGCACAGATGCCAAGTAATATCAATTTTTTCATAAACGTAAAGTTACTGTGTGATATAGAAGTTTGACATGTTGTCCGCCGTTATCGGGGTCGAACCAGAATACTCAACAAATGCGTATTGCGTTTCGGGCGTATCGCCACCCGTGGTCAATACCGTAACCGTGCCCACTTGCTTGCCTGGCAACTCTATCATTACACCCGTTTGCGGATTTTTCACTTTCTTGCCGTTTGACATTACCTTGAACGTGTCGCCAGCGGCAACTCCTTGACTCGCGCCACCAGCAATCAACGTGGCATCGGAATCAATCGATATGAAATATGTGCGCCATGGCTTGTCCGTACACTTATTGATGATGTTCTCCACCAATTGTGAAATCGCAGCGGAGATAGCCTTATCGCTGAGCGAAGCGTCAAATCCCGCCGTGCTTCCGACACCGAGAGTCGTCTTGGAAGTCAATTCCGCCTCACCATGGCCCTCATCACTATAAATAATCATCCCTGTGGCAACCTCAACCAAACGAATAGAGACAGCCGCCTCGACCATCTGCGTGCGCGTGTTGCTAAAAACACCTTCCTTTCCTACATTCTTGCGGCCGAACTGCGTCACGCTGCCTATGATGAGATAATCCGCTCCGATTGACGCCGCTGCCTCACCACCATTCTTCTGGCTCTCCGCAAGCAGCGAGGCGATGTCGTTACGCTCAAGAAGCAAGAACTTACCGCTTGCCGCCAACTTCGATGACAAAATGTCCAACGCCTGCTTACCCATCGGGTCATTCTCCTTGTCATAAAAAATTCCCTTCGCATACTGCGTCTCATTGCTGAAACGACCTATCGCAACCTTACGCTTGATGAACTTACCGCTTTCCTGACTCTCCTTCACTACCGACGGAGATGACTCGACAATCTGTGTCGCTCGCGCAGCGGCAAACGCCATGCCACTTGCCATCAGCAACAGCATGGAAAAAGAAACCAATTTTTTCATATCGCGATTATTTTTGGGGTTTTTAATTTTTCAGAACCTCCACGCCAACGTCATTGATGGCTGGCAATGGATCAAGCCTCATTCCGTGACGCAGCGTGAACGTATATGTGCCCGGTTCCGGAAACTTCAACCGCTGACGGAACAAAATGTTCATCTCACGCAAACTGCCCCACCCGTGTCCGAGCCATGCGCCATGAGCGTCCGCAAGCATACACTCTATCGTGTCATGCTCCACGCCACCGCTCGGCGTCTTTATCTCCGTGAACAACCACAAGTTCTGCGATGGGAAAGCCTCCGTGTGACGCAAATTGATAAGCACTGTATACGTGACTGCCGTGTCCGCTATCTCCACCCTGTGGGAATAAGCCGAATCAACATCCCAACCCTCCTCGGGAACAACATCCTGATGCGTATAAACACTGTTTCTCCCACACGAGGCTAACAGAAAAGCCACAGGAACTATGAACAAACTGACAAAACGCATACACTTATGATTTAGGTTCCTCCGTCGGTTGTGAAGGACGATTATCCCTTGACGAACGCCCCGAATGGTGATTATGTGAACCGCCGTCACGACGCCCCGACCGAGCGTTATTCTCTCTACGGCCGTCCCGCGAATGCCTACGGTCACGATGCCTGCGGTCACGTTGGTTCTGACGGTCAAATCGTGTCAGGTCATCCTGCCCCACCACGTTCTGATAGTCTATCTTCGGTGTCTCCTTCTTCTGCTCGCATTCGTCGCCTAACTTGTCCGGCTTCTCGCCACGACGATTCATCTCTATCACCTCCTTCGCACGCTCCACCGTGATCGTGACAAGGTTAGCCCCCATCTGCCGTGACGACGAGTATGTCAGCAGACGAGCGAAGACATCCTGCTTGAAGAAATGCCACGTCCCGTCAACCGTTTCCAATTCTATGTTCTTCGCTGGAAAATCCTTTTGCGCGTCCGCATAGACAGGCGCTTCATAATTGATGCAACACTTCAGCTTCGCGCACTGACCCGCCAACTTCTGCGGATTCAACGAAATGTCCTGAATGCGAGCGGAACCCGTCGTCACGCTCGAAAAGTTGCCCAACCACGTCGCGCAACACAACTCCCGACCGCATGGACCTATGCCGCCTATGCGTCCCGCCTCCTGCCTCACACCTATCTGACGCATCTCTATGCGCACGTGAAACGTGTCCGCAAGCACCTTGATCAGTTGACGGAAATCGACACGCTGATCCGCGATATAATAAAAAATAGCCTTCTGACCGTCGCCCTGGTACTCCACGTCACCTATCTTCATCTGCAAACCCAGCTCCTCCGCTATCTGACGCGAACGTATCATCGTCTCCTGCTCCAACGCCTTGCTCTCTTTCCACTTCTCAAGGTCGCTCTCCTTAGCCTTTCGATACACGCGCTTAATCTCAAAACGTTCAAGATTCACATTCGCGCGCTTTATTTGCGTGAGCACAAGCCGTCCCACAAGCGTCACCTCGCCTATGTCATGGCCGGGCGTGCTCTCCACAGCCACAATATCCCCCTTCACCAAAGGAATATGCGTCGAGTTCAAATAATAACCCTTGCGCGTGTTCTTGAATTGCACCTCCACAAAGTCCGTGTCCGAAACCGTCTCTGGCAGGTCGGCAAGCCAATCGTAAACAGAAAGCTTCTTCCCGCTCACGCCTCGGCAACCATTCGCGCAAATTCCGTTGCAATCGTTATTCGTAACGTATTTTAGATCCGAAAAATCCATTTTCTTTGTTTCTCTTTATTCCTCCGTCCCCTGTTGTTCCGCTTTTCTCTTACAAGAAAAAAACAGAGGAACTCGAATTTTTTCTTAATTAACGCTGTTAAAAGCAATCGCATAAAGTTTCATCTGCTTCATCATAGCAAGCATACCATTGCTGCGCGTCGGTGACAAATGCTCCTTCAGCCCTATTCTGTCTATGAAATACAAGTCCGCGTCCATAATCTCCCTTGGCGTATGACCGCTTAGTATCTCCACAAGCATGGCGGCTATCCCGCCCGCTATCTCCGTGTTACTTTCCGCCTGATACGTCACCTTGCCGTCAGCATAGTCCGCATGAATCCAAACCTTACTTTGGCAACCCTCTATAAGATGCTGAGGAGTCTTATATTGCGGGTCAATCTTTTGGGCCATCCCGCGGTCTATGATCAGTTGATACTTGTCAAGCCAATCGTCCAACCCCTCAAAATCCGCTATGATGTTATCTTGTGCCTCGTTGATAGTCATGATTTATAAGCATTACTTCATTAGGAGGATATCGGTAAAATGCAAAAATAGTAAAATAAACGCAGAAATACCTATCATTCGGACACATACATAAAACACAAAAGGGTGACCGTCCGTCAGTCACCCCTCGCATTTAATGAAACATGCGCATCGCTCGCATGATGGACTCAATGAGCGTGTCTATCTCCTCCTTCGTATTATAAACTGCCACCGACGCGCGCACCATGCCATCTACCTTGAACGCGTCCATGGTTGGTTGGGCGCAGTGATGTCCCGTTCTTACGGCAATTCCCAAGTGGTCAAGAATGGTGCCAAGGTCATAAGGATGAATCTCCCCCACCAGGAATGACGCCACGCCAATGCGTTGGCGCGGTCCGAAAATGCGAATCTGAGGAATTTCCGCAAGACGACCTATCATATAATCCACCAACAGGCTCTCATAGGCGGCCACATTCTCTATCCCGAGAGCGGAAACATAGTCAAGTGCCGCCTTCAGCGCGGCGGAACCAATGAAGTCCGGTGTTCCCGCCTCGAACTTGTACGGCAACACGTTGAACGTGGTCTTCTCAAACGTCACGTGGTCTATCATCTCACCTCCACCCTGATAGGGCGGCATGCGTTCAAGCACCTGCTCCTTGCCGTATAGCACGCCAATGCCCGTAGGTCCGTAAATCTTATGACCCGAAAAGGCAAGGAAGTCGCAGTCCAAATCCCTCACATCAACAGGAAAATGCGGCACGCTCTGCGCACCGTCAACCAACAACAAGGCACCCGCCGCATGAACGACAGAAGCTATCTCCTTGATCGGATTCACAGTGCCCAGAGTGTTGCTCGCCTGCGCCACCGCAACCAATCGCACACGATCCGAAAGCAACGCCTTGAGGTCGTCAACGTGAAGCACACCGTCCGCGTCAAACTTCCACACCTTTAGACGAATGCCACGACGTGAAGCCAACAACTGCCACGGCACGATGTCGCTGTGATGCTCCATCTGCGAAACAATGACCTCATCGCCTTCTTTCAACGTCTCACCGAACGACGACGCCACAAGATTGATGCTCTCCGTAGTGCCACGAGTGAACACAATCTCCGACGTGGAACGGGCGTTGATGAACGACCGCACCGACTCGCGCGCCTGCTCGTGCGCCTCCGTAGCCTCCTGGCTCAGATAGTGAACGCCACGGTGAACATTGGCATTGCGATGATAGTAACACTGAGATATGCACTCAACCACCTGACGTGGCTTCTGCGTAGTGGCAGCGTTGTCCAAATAAACAAGGGGACGATTATAAACCGTATCACCCAATATGGGAAAATCCTCGCGTATCTTATTGATGTCAAGCATATCGTAACTCTGATTAAATCCTCCCTCGCACATCTTACTTGATTTGCATGATGAGTTGCAATGCGAGGTCCGTAAGCACAATCTTTATCTGCACATTCTGACCTATGTCACGCTCTGCTGTCGCGAACAACTTCATGATAGGCAGAATGTTGCCTTCATTGATGAACGGGGCGAACTTCGACGAAAACGACTCCTCCGTCACGGAAAGATAGTTCAGTTCCGGACGTTTGAAGTTGTAAATGAAGTTCTCGCGCAGAAGTCGTTGACAATATTGAAGCCACATGATAATCTCATCACGACTCTCCCCCGATTTCTTTTCCGACCACTCCTGCAATCGGAGCAGAAAATCTCCCTTTTGGTCCAACGACGGCAAATTCCTGATTCCCCACGCGGTGCGCATGAGCAAAGCGAAGTCATCAAGTCGCTTGTTGCCCTGCAACAGGTCTTCCATCATCTGTTTTGCTGTCGATAGGCTTCCCATGGACGCTCTTGCCACTCTGCGAGCGTCTTCCTCTCCAACTTCCGTCGAATGTTGGCGAATCCAGCCAAAAACCTGTTCTGCCGACAAGGCGGGGACATTCACCCTCTGCACGCGACTCCTGATCGTTGCGAGCAACCGGTCGGGATTGTCCGAGACCAAGAGCAACACCGTTGACGGTGACGGCTCCTCCAACGTCTTCAACAACTTGTTGGCTCCCGCCTCGCCCATTCGCTCCGGCAGCCAAATAATAAGCGTTTTCCACTTGGCTTGGTATGACTTCAAAGAGAGCGTCGTAATGATACGTTCACTCTCGTTGGCGTATATCTCTCCCTTCTTGCGGTCATTACTTTGAAAGCCTATCCAATCTTGAACCGCTCCATACGGATCTGAAAGAAACCACTGTCTGAAAGACGACAAATAATCATCGCATGTTTCTTCCGTATGCTTATGCACATAAGGAAACACGAAATGCAAATCCGGATGCTCAAGCCTCGCGAACTGACGGCAAGACGCGCACTCACCGCAACTGTCGCCATCATGGGGATGAGCGCAATTCAGATACTGAGCGTATGCCACGGCAAGCGGCAACTTCCCTACCCCCTGCTTTCCAACGAACAACTGCGCGTGAGGAATCCTTCCCCCGTCCGCTTGTGAACGTAACAGTGATTTTATATCGTCATGTCCGACTATTTCGGAAAACTGCATATAGCCATCATTTTCTTGCAAAGTTAGCGAAAAAAGGAGAGGATATGTCGCACGCGCATCGTCATTGTGTCCTCATTCAGCACACGCTGTCGCGCCCTCTCACCTGATGGATTCGTTTTGAGTGCGACCTCTATCTTCTCAAGAAGATCTGTCACATCATCATAAAGACCTACCTCCCCATTCGGAAAATGCGTTTCTATGTATGGGTTGCGATCACATAATTGGTAAGAACCCGTCGCGGCTATCTCATAAACCTTCGGATTGGCACCGTCCGTCTGCTGTTCATTATGAATGTTAAGAACCACTCGCGCCCTGTTATAATCACCATTGAGTTGTTCCGCCGTAGCATTCCTGTTCTTCCATATCCGAGGATGCTGAAGTTTCAACCTCAAATAACGAACCGGAGTTTTAGACAGGAGTGCCGCCCTTCCCCATATTCTTATGCTACACTTCTTGCCATAACACCGCACCACTTCCTGAACTATTAGCCAACGTTTGGACGACTGCCAGATATCACCAGCGAAAACAATATCAAGATTTTTTTCCGCATCCACCTTATAATATAAGGTCTCATCAACCGCCTGTGGAAGAAATGTCGCCTCCTTGTCATAATGTTCCTTTATATAAGGAATGTCCTGACGCTCATAGCAAAACACGCGGTCCGCAAACCGAACGGCGGATTCACATGCGGGATACTTTTTGATACTGTCAAAGAGCCATAATGCAAGCGGTGCCACCTCTTTTAGTCGTCTGACACAAGATTCCGTAATCATGTCACCATTGACAACGAAGACAATTGAAGGATTATAATCCTTCAACTCGGACAACACGTCGCAAGAAAAACGCTCTCGTGATAACGCTATAGAATTTTCTTTTTCCGAAAATTTCCAACGAAGTTTATTAAAAAAATTCCATGGGTGAAGCGGAGTGTCATAAGCGACCACCCTCGTGTCATAACCCGACGATTGGAATCCTCTTTCAATACTTCCCATGAAGTAATGAAACTTAGGACCTATGATCAACGCTTTCTTAACCTCCGACATGCGCATTCACTTTAAGAGGAAACAAAGGTAACTGAAAAAAACAAAAACTCATTCACTTATGCGCATTCCTCCTCACATCATGTTCATGTATAAAAAGCAAGGGAGCCCCTCCGACGTAGTCGGAAAGGCTCCCGTAAGTGGCGGCGACCTACTCTCCCGCTTGTGCGCAGTACCATCGGCGCGGGCGGGCTTAACTTCTCTGTTCGGGATGGGAAGAGGTGTGACCCCGCCGCCATAGCCGCCTGTGTCCTTGATTTCTTTTTTTTTGACGCTTCCGAGAGGGTCATCCCCCGACGGAGCATCGAAGACGCGAAGGAAGACGAACAAGAAGGGACGCGGATCCCGCCGCGCGACCTGACCTTCGTCGCCTCGCCCCTCGCGGGGAGAGACAGGTCTCGCCGGAAACTTTCGGGATATTAGTGCCGCTCGGCTTTGGCATCTCTGCCTTTACACCTGCGGCCTATCAAGGTCATCGTCTGTAACCTCCCTCATGAGGGCGTCTAATCTCGGGGACGGCTTCGCGCTTAGATGCTTTCAGCGCTTATCCCGCCCGGACTTGGCGACCCGGCGATGGGCCTGGCGACCCAACCGGCTGACCAGCGGTCCGTCCGACACGGTCCTCTCGTACTAGTGTCAGTTCCCCTCAAACGCCCAGCGCCCACGACAGATAGGGACCAAACTGTCTCACGACGTTTTGAACCCAGCTCGCGTGCCACTTTAATCGGCGAACAGCCGAACCCTTGGGACCTTCTCCAGCCCCAGGATGTGACGAGCCGACATCGAGGTGCCAAACCATTCCGTCGATATGAGCTCTTGGGAATGATCAGCCTGTTATCCCCGGAGTACCTTTTATCCTTTGAGCGATGGCCCTTCCACGCGGAACCACCGGATCACTATGCCCAGCTTTCGCTCCCGGTCGGCTTGTCTGCCTCGCGGTCAAGCACCCTTGTGCCATTGCACTCGACGGCCGGTTACCAATCGGCCTGAGGGTACCTTTGGAAGCCTCCGTTACGCTTTTGGAGGCGACCACCCCAGTCAAACTACCCGCCACGCGGTGTCCCCGGCTTCAAGCCAGGTTAGCGCCCAGACAACGGAAGGGCCGTATTTCAACTGGCGGCTCCGACAGGGCTGGCGCCCCGCCTTCTCAGCCTCCGGCCTATCCTACACATCCGGCGCCCAGACGCAACGCGAAGCTGCAGTAAAGGTTCACGGGGTCTTTCCGTCCCGTCGCGGGTAATCGGCATCTTCACCGATACTACAATTTCACCGGGCTCACGGTCGAGACAGTGTCCGGATCGTTACACCATTCGTGCAGGTCGGAACTTACCCGACAAGGAATTTCGCTACCTTAGGACCGTTATAGTTACGGCCGCCGTTTACCGGGGCTTCAATTCATGGCTGCACCCTCGCGGGATGACCACTCCTCTTAACCTTCCGGCACCGGGCAGGTGTCAGGCCATATTCTTCATCTTTCGATTTCGCATAGCCCTATGTTTTTGTTAAACAGTCGCCTGGACTGGTCTCCTGCGGCCTCCCCCGATAGGGGGTAGGCGTCCCTTCTCCCGAAGTTACGGGACCTTTTTGCCTAGTTCCTTGACCGTGAATCACCCGAGCGCCTTCATACCTTATACTGCGACCACCTGTGTCGGTTTGTGGTACGGGTGCCGTGACAGTTGACGATAGCCGTTTTTCTCGGGAGCATGCTTACCCGCGCTATCCGCTCGCCCGGAGGCTCGCGGTACTGTCAGGTTCGGCTCGGGACGCGTGCTTCACTACGTCCCTCCGCGCCTACGCCCTTCAACCCCCTATTCCGTCAGGGGGCGGCGGTTTCACTCCTCCTTCCCGGCTTCTCCCGTCACGCCAGCGACGTAATCTTCAACGTCTCATCCTTCGCGACTCGCCATTCGGCTTACGCTTAGGCCCCGGCTTACCCTGATCCGATTAGCGTTGATCAGGAACCCTTGGTCTTCCGGCGGGTGGGTTTCGCGCCCACCTTATCGTTACTTATACCTACATTTGCTTTCCCGGACGCTCCAGCGCGGGTCCCCCCGCGCCTTCAAGGCGTCCGCGATGCTCCCCTACCGATTCGCGCCAAACGCGCGATCCCGCGGCTTCGGCGGGCTCCTTATGCCCGATTATTATCCACGCCCGGGGGCTCGACTAGTGAGCTGTTACGCACTCTTTAAATGAATGGCTGCTTCCAAGCCAACATCCTAGCTGTCAATGCCCCCGGACTTCGTTAGTTCAACTCAGGCGCCACTTCGGGGCCTTAGCCGACGGTCCGGATTGTCCTCCTCTCGGACGCGGACCTTAGCACCCGCGCCCTCACTGCGACGGTTAACACGCGAGCATTCGGAGTTTGGCTGGGCTTGGCAGGATTTGACTCCCCCGCACCCAATCAGTCGCTCTACCTCTCGCGCGCACCCGCCACGCTGCCCCTAAAGGCATTTCGGGGAGTACGAGCTATCTCCGAGTTTGATTGGCCTTTCACTCCTACCCGCAGCTCATCCGAAAGCTTTTCAACGCTTAACGGTTCGGCCCTCCATCCCGTGTTACCGGGACTTCAGCCTGGCCAAGGGTAGATCACTCGGTTTCGCGTCCACCCCGGCAAACTTGACGCCCTGTCAGGACTCGCTTTCGCTTCGGGTACGCCGCTCAACGCGGCTTAGCCTCGCTTGCCATGGTGACTCGTAGGTTCATTATGCAAAAGGCACGCCGTCACCCCTTAAAGGGGCTCCGACCGCTTGTAGGCGCGCGGTTTCAGGTTCTTTTTCACTCCCCTGTCCGGGGTGCTTTTCACCTTTCCCTCACGGTACTCGTTCGCTATCGGTCTCCAGGGAGTATTTAGCCTTGCCGGATGGGCCCGGCGAATTCAGACAGGATTTCTCGTGTCCCGACCTACTCAGGATACCGGTAGGGTTCGCGACGGTTTCGCGTACGGGGCTGTCACCCGCTGCGGCGGCGCTTTCCAACGCGCTTCCGCTACCGACGCTTCTTCCCATCTCCCGGTCCTATGACCCCGACGGCGCCGAAACGCCGACGGTTTGGGCTGCTCCGCTTTCGCTCGCCGCTACTCGCGGAATCACTTTTGTTTTCTCTTCCTGCGGGTACTAAGATGTTTCAGTTCCCCGCGTTGGCCTCCGTACTTGACGGATGTCCGAGCTTCACTCGGACGGGTTCCCCCATTCGGGCACCCGCGGATCTATTCGCATTTGCCGATCCCCGCGGACTTTCGCGGCTTGTCGCGCCCTTCTTCGCCTCCTGGAGCCGAGGCATCCGCCCCGCGCCCTTCTCTCGTTTCCTCGCGCGGCGTCATGACCCTTTCGGACATGACACGCGCGGCATATCTCGTGTTCTTCTCGTTTTTTCGTCTTCCTTCAGTCTGTCAATGATCTCTTTCTTCGTGGAGAATAAGGGATTCGAACCCTTGACCCCCTGCTTGCAAGGCAGGTGCTCTAAGCCAACTGAGCTAATCCCCCTCGCCCCTTCTACCGTAGTCCCTGGCGGAGTTGAACCGCCGACCTCCACATTATCAGTGTGGCGCTCTAACCAACTGAGCTAAGGGACTTCGCGGACAACCAACGCCTTTCCCCAGCCCTTCCCGAGGGCGGGACGACGATACCGGTCTCCCGATGGGTTTGGAGAAAACGAACCGGACAAGCCCAAGGAACCAAGGACAGTCCTTCTTTTTTTTTGCTGTTCGGCAAGCGAAAAACCCGAAGGCTTCTCGCGAGCCACCCAGAAAGGAGGTGTTCCAGCCGCACCTTCCGGTACGGCTACCTTGTTACGACTTAACCCCAGTCACCTGATTCACCCTAGGCCGCTCCTGTCACGGTCGCGGACTTCAGGCGCCCCAGGCTCCCATGGTTTGACGGGCGGTGTGTACAAGGCCCGGGAACGTATTCACCGCGCCATGGCTGATGCGCGATTACTAGCGAATCCAGCTTCACGGAGTCGGGTTGCAGACTCCGATCCGAACTGGGGACGGCTTTCGGGATCCGCCACGCGTCGCCGCGCAGCAACCCGCTGTACCGCCCATTGTAACACGTGTGTCGCCCCGGACGTAAGGGCCGTGCTGATTTGACGTCATCCCCGCCTTCCTCGCACCTTGCGGCGGCAGTCCCGTCGGAGTCCCCGGCATCACCCGCTGGCAACCGACGGCAAGGGTTGCGCTCGTTATGGCACTTAAGCCGACACCTCACGGCACGAGCTGACGACAACCATGCAGCACCTCGACGGCGACCATCGCTGGAAACGGCATCTCTGCCGTCGTCCGCCGTCGTTTGAGCCCGGGTAAGGTCCCTCGCGTATCATCGAATTAAACCACATGTTCCTCCGCTTGTGCGGGCCCCCGTCAATTCCTTTGAGTTTCATCCTTGCGGACGTACTCCCCAGGTGGGTCACTTAACGCTTTCGCTCAGCCTCGCACACTCTGTCGCGCAAGGCCAGTGACCATCGTTTACCGCGTGGACTACCAGGGTATCTAATCCTGTTCGATACCCACGCCTTCGTGCCTGAGCGTCAGTCCAGGTCTCGGCGGCTGCCTTCGCAATCGGGGTTCTGCGCCATATCTATGCATTTCACCGCTACATGGCACATTCCGCCGCCGTCGACCGAACTCCAGCCCGGCAGTATCAACGGCAAGACCGGGGTTGAGCCCCGGCTTTTCACCGCCGACTTACCAGGCCGCCTGCGCACCCTTTAAACCCAATGAATCCGGATAACGCTCGGATCCTCCGTATTACCGCGGCTGCTGGCACGGAGTTAGCCGATCCTTATTCGGCGGGTACTTTCACGGCGGGTGCGCGACCCGCCCGTTACCCCCCGCCAAAAGAGGTTTACGACCCGTAGGGCCTTCCTCCCTCACGCGACTTGGCTGGTTCAGGCTTCCGCCCATTGACCAATATTCCTCACTGCTGCCTCCCGTAGGAGTTTGGACCGTGTCTCAGTTCCAATGTGGGGGACCTTCCTCTCAGAACCCCTACCGATCGTCGCCCCGGTGGGCCGTTACCCCGCCGGCTGGCTAATCGGACGCATGCCCACCCGCGACCCTCGCGTATCCCGCCCAAGGGATGCCCCTCAAACGGAACGCCCGGTCTTACGCGGCCTTTCGGCCGACTGTCCCGGGGACGCGGAAAGGTTGCATACGCGTTACTCACCCGTGCGCCGGTCGCCATCAGTCTTAGCAAGCTAAGACCATGCTGCCCCTCGACTTGCATGTGTTAGGCCTGTCGCTAGCGTTCATCCTGAGCCAGGATCAAACTCTTCGTTCTATTTTTTCCTGTCTTATTGACGTGCCCAAGATTCCTTATCCTC